>Ga0209616_1000129_pt1 | contig 22802 bp, 25 predicted proteins | sample FlocCalmetaG_FD_184153 | JGI IMG/M metagenome (GOLD analysis project Ga0209616, IMG submission 184153) | Freshwater bacterial and archeal communities from Indian Creek, Illinois, USA - Floc-Cal metaG (SPAdes) (version 2) | ecosystem: Environmental > Aquatic > Freshwater > Unclassified ...
TTTGTTTCCCCTGTCAGGGGTAGAGGCACAGAGCGGTCGCCCCGAAAAAGCATCTCGCGTGGGTCAAGTCCCGCTACCCACTTGCCGCTCTTAGTAATACCCACCGGAAGCGGCACGAACTCTTTGGTGTCCATATTGCTTATAACCGATACTGCCGACTGTACGGACACTTCGTGTTCGGCAGAACGTCCCCCAAAGAGGACGATGATGCGCTCTTTCACTTAAGCCACCTCCGTCGCAACTTAACCACTATCAGGACTAGTAGCATTCCTACTAAGACAACTCCGGCGCGCGGAACGGTTACGAGCGGTATGTAGGAGGCAACTGTCAACTCCACCCGACCAATCTGTGCCCCGTCCTCCGTGACGATTGCCTCGCCCACTACTTGTCCGGGCTTAAGAGGGGGCCACAGGCTCTTATGCCGCTGCAATTCGATGTGTGGCAGGGCTTCGGACGCTATCGCGGTACGAATCACGCGAGATAACTCACTTTTCGCCACCACTAAGACTTCACCTGCCAAGGGCACCTCAAACAGACCTAGTGTCTGTCTGGCACTGACTAGCACTTGGCGAAGGTAATTATTGAAGCCAAAATTAAGGAGCGCTTCTGCATCCGACCAGAGATTACGCCCCTCTGAGCCAAGCACTACCCCAACCAAGACCAAGCCGCCACGCTCGGCCATGATTAGCAGACACTGCCCCGCTTCATCTGTAAAACCAGTCTTCCCTCCAATAGCGCCCCAGTACTCCCCAAGAAGGCGATTTTGGTTGTGGAGCACTCGGCCATTGCTCATCACATAACGCATAGTTCCCGCAATGTCCGTAAAGTGAGGCACTGTGAAGGCATGAAGACCAAGTTGCGCAAGGTCGCGAGCGGTCGATAGATGCCCGCGCTCTGGCATACCATGCGCATTGAGAAAATGCGAGTGCTGCATCCCCAATGCGGTGGCACGCTCATTCATCATGGCGCTAAAACTCTCTAGACTGCCCGCTAGGTGTTCCGCAATGGCATTGCTGGCATCATTGGCGGAGATTAGCATGGCGGCATAGACCAGATCGCGCAGAGTGAGTTTGTCACCCGCTCTGGCATTGAGCGAGGAGCCACCCACAGACACTGCCCGCTGACTAAAGGTGACTTCGGCGTCAAGATCTCCCTTCTCTAGTGCGAGCACCACGGTCAAGACCTTGGTCAGGCTAGCAGGTGGATGGCGCACTTCAGCATTGCGACTAAAGAGCGGGTCATCCCCTCCCCGCGCTACGAGAATCGCTCGTGTAGCAACTAGAGAGACAGACGAGGCCGTGTTCGGCACTATAAGAAATAACAGCAAAAGACACAAAATCGTCCTTGTATATCGCATGGCAGAACTCCTCAGCACAAAATACAACAAAGCACGTCGAAGTACGTCGTAAAATGACCACTTGGGTTTAAGGGCCAGCTAATGACCCGTGTCTAGCGCCTTCTCAGTCAATATACCATAATGTACACATCTAAAAAAGCACCGTAGCTGCAAGGCCCCCCGCAAGCCAGCAAAATAGTGTTTGCGAATCTGATGCTAGAAAAACCTCCCCAACTATAGACGGGGAGGTTTAGCTCTGCCTGAGCGCAAAGTGTCTAAACGAGAACGGGATTAGCGGCGGCGCGGCCCCGACTTAAAGCCCGCATATTGAGGAGCAGCATGTCTTGTCGATGGGCAGGTAGAGCTTTCTTCAGCGCTTGCTCCAGACTTTCGTCACCAACCACCTTGGTTATCTCGAGCAAGGCGCCTAAAGCCACCAAGTTTGCGACGCGCGGGTTGCCAAGCTCCGCCGCGATATCATTGGCCAAGACGTCAATGATGTGAATATCAGTGCGCGTCGGTCTACGCTTGATGAGGGAACTATTATAGATTAGCACGCCGCCCACTTTTACTACTTCCTCAAACTTGTCTAGAGAAGGCAGGTTAAGGGCAATTACGACATCGGGGCGTGTTACTACCGGCGACCCTATTTCGTCATCGGAGACAATGACGGTGCAATTGGCTGTGCCACCCCGCATTTCAGGCCCGTAAGAGGGCATCCAAGATACTTGTTTACCCGCAACCATGCCCGCATAGGCCAATAATTGCCCCATAAGCATGACGCCCTGTCCACCAAAACCGGCCATAATTACGTCTAAAGTCACTTCTTCTCACCTGCTTCGATGTCTTTGTATTCGCCTAGGGGGTAGTAGGGTAACATTTCGCGCTGCACTTTATCGAGCGATTCTTTAGGAGTGAGACCCCAGTTGGTCGGGCAGGTAGAGAGTACCTCAACTAACGTAAAGCCCTTACCAGCCACTTGGTACTCAAACGCCTTCTTGATGGCACGCTTGGCCTTTACGATATGTGCCACATTATGCACTGACACCCTCGCGATGTAGGCCGGACCATCCAAGGTCGCCAACATCTCCGAGACTCGAATGGGGAAACCCTGTTTCACGGTGTCTCGGCCATAGGGCGAAGTAGACGTCTTGTCACCCGGCAATGTCGTAGGCGCCATTTGTCCACCCGTCATGCCATAGATGCCATTATTGACGAACACGGTAGTAATTTGCTCGCCACGGGCAGCAGCATGCACGATCTCAGCGCAGCCGATGGAAGCCAAGTCACCATCCCCTTGGTAGGTAAAGACGATGCCATCGGGAATAACACGCTTGATACCTGTCGCCACCGCCGGAGCCCTGCCGTGCGCAGCCTCCTGCATATCACAAGTGAAGTAGTTGTATGCCAAAACCGCACAACCGACTGGGGCTACACCTACCGTCTTGTCCACTATGCCCAATTCGTCGATGACCTCGGCGATAAGACGATGAATAATCCCATGCGTGCAACCAGGGCAGTAGTGAGTCGGCATATCGGTGAGCGATTCAGGATAGCCAAAAACTTTAGTCATGGTTAGTCACCCCCATGCTCTCTAAAATTTGGGTGGCAATCTCTTCTGGAGTTGGGACGATGCCACCCATGCGACCGTAGAACTGCACAGGCCTCCGGCCGTTCACTACTAAGCGCACATCCTCTACCATTTGGCCGGCACTCATCTCCACACACAAGAATGTGTTGACCGTGGAGACCAAGGTGTTGATGGCATTTTCCGGGAAAGGCCACAGGGAGATAGGCCTGAGCAAGCCAACCTTGTGCCCCTGCTCGCGTAATGCGAGAATGGCAGTCTTCGCTATACGCGCCGTTGAGCCGTAAGCGACTACGACAACCTCAGCATCATCACAATAAAGTAGCTCTGCTTTCTGCTCAGCTTCTTTGATGCGCGCATACTTGGCCTGGAGATGAATATTATGCGCCTCTAAACCAACTGCCTGCAGCACCAGCGAATTGACGACATTTTTGTGCCCTCTATGGTTGCGCAAACCATTGGTCGCCCAATCTTTGGGCGGCAATACACGCTCAGGCAGGGGTCTAAACTCTACCGGCTCCATCATCTGCCCTAGCAGTCCATCGCCGAGGATGAGCACGGGGTTGCGGTACTGGTCGGCAATATCAAATGCTTCGGTCACTAAATCCACAGCTTCTTGTAAATTTGCCGGGGCCAAGACCACTAGTTTGTAGTCACCATGCCCGCCGCCTTTTACAGATTGAAAATAGTCGCCTTGCCCGGGTTGAATACTGCCGAGTCCGGGCCCGCCACGCACGATGTTGACAATCACGGCCGGCAGTTCAGCCCCTGCCATGTAAGAAATACCTTCTTGTTTCAAGCTGATGCCCGGGCTAGAAGAAGAGGTCATCACTCTCGCCCCAGCGCCAGCTGCCCCGTATACCATGTTTATGGCTGCTACTTCGCTCTCCGCCTGCACAAAGGTGCCTCCTACCTCCGGCATACGACGCGACATGTACTCAGGCAACTCATTCTGGGGGGTAATCGGATACCCAAAGAAAAAAAGGCAACCCGCTTTAATAGCCGCTTCGGCAATGGCTTCGTTACCTTTCATTAAGACACGTTGGCCCATAGTTCACCCTCCTATTTTTCCACTGTAATGACTACATCAGGACAGATGCGGGCGCAAGCCGCACAAGCAATACATTTAGACATGTCAGAGACCCCTGCGGGACGAAAACCTCGCTTGTTGTATTTGTCTTGTATAATGACTATTTTGACCGGACAAACAGTGGTACAGAGCTCGCATCCTTTACATCTCTCTTCGTTAAAAATGACTTGGGCCATAGATAAACCTCCCTTCATAGTTTTCCCCCTTTTGCCCAAGGGGGCAGCATATGCAGTTCTAGTGGCAAAACAAGGTGGTTTGGCAGCATAGAGCTGACCTCTGGCGCAATTTCCGCCTGGCAACTGACAAAGGCGGTCGAAAGGCCTGTTCTTGCTTCTAAATCACAGAGAAAGTCCTGCCCGCGCACCACATCCTCGGGCATAGTCAACCCCATCAGGTTGGTATTATTGCACAAGGCGGTGACTTTAAGCCTCGCCTTGTGCTCCATGGCCTGCATTAGCTCCAGCACAGCATCAACCGTACCGGTAGTGGGGCGATGCGGGTTGACGACTAGTATCATGTCGTAAGAAACGACGGAGAGGAGATCGTAGTAACGCCCCAAAACCGTAGCCCCCGCCGGGTCTCCTCCCACGTCAAGGACTACCTGCTGACGTAAATCGCTAAGGCTACCGCCGATGCTCGGCGGTAGCGCAGGCAAATCGGCATGACGCAGCTCCCCCTCTGGCGCCACCACCTGTATACCACGCTTCTCTAATTCCTCGACTTTATCGCGGCTACGAAAGTAAGGGTTCACTATATCAAGATCAATCAATGATATGGGGTTTGCCCCATAAAACTGCCGTTTACGGAGGCAGAGGTTAATGGCAACTTCTGTTTTCCCGCTGCCGTATCCCCCTGTGATAATGGTTAGGCGATGCTGCCACAATCTAGACATATTCGCGGGCTTCTTCTAGCCCCAGGAGAACCCGCAGTGCGCCCTCGCAGAGGGCGGCCATTTCGCCTTCCCCCGGCATGACTTCGATCGGGGCGATGAAAGAAACGGCTTCACCGATCCAAGGAACAAGGTACTTACTGTTGTGAGCCAAGCCTCCGGTGAGGATGATAACATTTACCTTGCCCTTCAATACGGCAGCCATCGCGCCAATTTCCTTGGCCACCTGGTAAGCAAAGGCACGGAACACCAAGCCAGCTTGTTCATCACCGGACTCCATGCGACGCGTCACTTCGCGGCCATCGTTGGTGCCGAGGTAGGCCACCATTCCACCCTGTCCGGTGAGCATTTTCTTGACTTGTTCTAAAGTGTACTTTCCGCTGTAGCACAATTTGGCCAAATCTCCCGCTGGTAAGGCGCCGCTACGCTCCGGCGAAAACGGTCCGTCACCATCGAGCGCATTATTAACATCGATGACGCGTCCCTGACAATGGGCCCCGACTGAGACACCGCCGCCAAGATGGGCAACAATAATATTGAGCTCCTGGTATGGAACTCCCTTGGCGCGGGCGTAACGCTTGGCGACAGCCTTTTGATTGAGAGCGTGAAAAATACTCCGGCGTTCTATGGCGGGGTGTCCCGATATCCGCGCCACATCCCAGAGCTCGTCTACGACCACTGGGTCAACGATAAAGGCAGGAATACCTAGTTCATCAGCCAGGTCCTTGGCCAGTAGACCACCTAAGTTACTGGCATGCTCTCCCCGCAGGGCAGCGTGCAAATCGGCCACCATGGCGTCATTTACCGCATAGGTACCCGAAGCGATGGGTTTAAGCAATCCTCCACGGCCCACCACGGCGGACAGCTTTTGCACGTCGAAACCCCGCTCGAGGAGGAAACTCACGATGACTTGGCGGCGGAAAGCATACTGGTCGGCGATGCGCTTAAAGGGCGCGAGGTCTTCATTAGAGTGGCTCAGGTTATCTTCCATCAGGAGGCTCTCATTTTCAAAAAGAGCAATCTTCGTAGAGGTGGAGCCAGGGTTAATGGATAAGAGAAAATGCTGTTTCAACTCGCTACCTCCCCGCCACAACGCTAGCACAGGCAATAGATAAAAGCTTTGAATCGGACGAATCAGAACGTGAAGTCAGCACAATGGGGGCAGCCGCACCGGCAATAAGCCCTGCCACGCGAGCGCGCGACAAATAGACAAGAGTCTTGTAGAGCACGTTGCCAACCTCAATATTGGGCACCAGCAAGACATCGACATCGCCCGCCACTTGTGACTTAATGCCCTTGTGCAGGGCGGCCTCGGCACTAATGGCGCCATCAAGGGCCAATGGACCGTGCACTAAGCAATTGTTTAACTCCCCGCGCTCAGCCATCAACTGCAGTTCATAGGCGTCGACTGTCGCCTGCATCTTTGGGTTGACCACTTCCACGGCTGCCAAGGCTGCGACTTTCGGCCTGTCCACACCGAGGGCACGGGCGATATCAACAGCGTTTTGTAGTATTTCTGCTTTTTGCAGCAGATCGGGCGCGATATTTTGCCCACCGTCACTCATAAACAAGAGCTTATGGTAAGTTGGTACCTCGATGATGGCCACATGACTCAAGGCGCGACCGCTGCGCAGCCCCTTTTCTTTGTCCAGCACAGCGCGCAGAATGTCGGCGGTCCCAATCAGTCCTTTCATCAACATTTGCGCCCGACCGTCGCGCACAAGGCTCACAGCCGCCCTCGCCGCCAACATCTTGTCGGGCACATCCATGATTTCCATATTGTCCAGGACGATATGCGCTTCGGCCGCCAAAGAGCGAATTTTGTCCGCATCTCCCACCAAAATGGCCTCGGCAATGCCCGCACTCTGTGCAGCGTAGAGAGCGGCGATAACTTCGGCGTCTTCTGCGGCGGCAACTGCCACCCTTCGCCGTGGACCTTGTTTAGCTTGTTCGAGCAGCTGGGCAAATGATTTGATCAAGGAACAACACCTCCATCAGTATATCTTGGCCTCTTCTTGGCCATCTAAAACCCGGCACACGCCTTCAGCGAGAGCAAGCATCTCATCCTCACCCGGACACACGCGAAGCGGGGCGATGAACTCAACATATTGGGCGATTTCTTGCACCAAGCGCTGCGAGTTGGCGAGTCCACCCGTCAGGATGACGGCATCAACTTTGCCCTGCAGGACAGCAGACATACTGCCTATCTCTTTGCCAATTTGATAAGCCATAGCGGAGATAATCAGTTGGGCAAAAGCATCCCCTAGGTCTGCTCGGCGATAGGCCTCACGGGCATCATTCGTGTCCAGGTAAGCCACCATGCCACCCTGACCCGCAATCTGCTTCTTCATCTCCGCCGCAGTGAACTTGCCGCTAAAACATAGACGAGCTAAATCGCCCGCCGGCAAGGAGCCGGTGCGCTCCGGCGAGAAAGGACCCATCTCGTTGGCATTGTTTACATCAATAATACTCCCATTGCGGAGTGCCGCCACCGAAATGCCGCCACCTAAGTGAGCCACCACAAAACGGGATTGAGCGAGGCTTTGTTGTTGCTCTTGACAGACACGCCGCGCCACCGCCTTGATATTGAGGGCATGACTGAGACAGCGACGCACAATTAGGGGATGGCCCGAAAGGCGAGCCACATCTTCAAATTCATCGACCGCCACAGGGTCAACAATGTATGCCCCTACTCCGTAGCGATGAGCAAGGCCTGCCGCCAGTAGACCCCCTAAATTCGAAGCGTGCTGCCCTTGTACGCCAGTCTGTAAGTCTAGAATCATCGCCTCATTCACGGCATAGGTACCACCTGGTAGCGGGCGCAACAAGCCGCCCATGCCTACCACGGCCGCAAGCTTCGCCTTGCCGCCTAGTTCCGCGAGCGCTGCTGAGAGAAAGTCCTCTATTTTTTGCAATCTGAAGGGATATTGTGCTGCTATTTCTGGGTAGAGCGCCAATTCCTCCGCAGCATGAGTTAAATTCTGCTGTCGGTAGCATTTTTCGCCCTGATAAAGGGCAACTTTAGTTGAAGTACTGCCTGGGTTGATAATAAGCAAGAGATACGGAGGCAAGAGTACACCCCTTTCCACACAATCCATCATCACTAATATACTTCCCCTTATGGACAAAACCTTTAAAAAGAAAATTGCGAGTTTTGGTAACCACAAAAGGCTGTCCGCAGCGGAGCAGCCTTTACTGTGAGTTTGTCATTACTAGCTCTAGACCGCCCTTTCTAGTCGCAGGCGATCGGCCACTTTGGCGATAAATTCAGAGTTTGTCGGCTTGCCGCGCCGATAATCCACCGTATGGCCAAAAAGGCGGTTGATCGCCTCCACATTGCCCCTTGTCCAAGCCACTTCAATGGCATGGCGAATCGCTCGCTCCACTCGACTAGGAGTTGACTCGTACTGCTTAGCGATTTTTGGGTAGAGAATTTTAGTTATACTATTTAGTAGCTGCAATTCACCCGTCACTAGGGCAATGGCCTCGCGGAGATACTGATATCCCCTGATGTTCGCCGGAATGCCGAGTTCATGTAGCAAATCCGATATCTTTTGTTCAAGGTGCCGCGATTGCTGCTTCTCAAACACCTGCATCCGCGGCAACGGCTCGCTCATGACCAGCTGCTGAATGCGCTCGGCCAGTGTCTCGAGGTTAAAAGGTTTTAAAATATAGTAGCTCGCTCCCAATTCTAAGACCCTTTTCGTCATCTGTTCCTGCCCGATGGCGGTAAGCATGATGGTCTTAGCGCGATCTTTCTCCGGCAGTGCAGCCATACGCTCTAACACCCCTATGCCGTCGAGATGGGGCATAATTATATCGAGAATGCAGACGTGGGGCTTCAAACTCTGCATCAGGCGCAGGGCTTCGTCGCCATTGTGTCCCATGCCCACAACGTTAAACTCTGGCCGTTGAGACAGAAATTCGCTCAGCAGTTCACAAAAGTCTCTGTTGTCATCCACAATCAAAACTTTTATTTTTTCCCTCAAACGAGTTCCCTCCAATTCAGAACAAACCTAAACGTAGTGTTTCGCCCTCTGAATTGAGTTTTCCTGCCAAAAAAATTCAATAGAACGGTAAAATTATATGACTAATCTTAAATTTTTGCTGAGACAAAAGTGAGGCGGTAGGGCCTAATTCTACTTGTTAACTCTTTGGCGTATAGCTAGCAATTCTTGGGCATGCGTCAGTGCAGCCATGCTTTCCGCACCACTCAACATGCGTGCCAGTTCACGCCTACGCCCCTCTAGGTCGAGGTGAAGCACTTCTGTAACAGTCTTGTCGGCCATAATATTCTTTTGTACACACAAATGATGATCCGCAAAGGCGGCGATGGGCGCTAGGTGAGAGATACAGATTACTTGCCTGCCCACACTCACACTGGCTATTTTTTCTGCTACAGATTGCGCAGCCTTACCTCCCACGCCACTGTCAATTTCGTCAAAAACCAAGGTGGGTATGTCGTCTACGCCACTAAAGACTGCCTTTAGAGCCAGCATAACGCGCGAAAGTTCGCCTCCTGAGGCAATCTTGCCAAGCGGCTTCGGCCCCTCACCGGGGTTAGAGGTAAACAAGAATTCCATCGTCTCTGTTCCCGAGGCACTAACTAGTGTTGCCTCTTGGGGCCGCATCACTACCCTTAGCTCAGCATCTTTCATGCCTAGGTCCCTGAGGTGTTTGGCGCTTTGCGCTGCTAGCTCTTCACCTTTCGCCAGCCGTAAAGCGCGTAGGCGCGACGCCAAGGCTTCATAGTGTGCGAAATGTAGCTTCAGTCTACCCTCGAGAAAGCCTGCGCGTTCGCGCGAATTGTGCAGTCGCAACAAACTATCCTCCGCATTTTGGGCGAATAAAAGAATTTGCTCCACGCTATCGCCGTATTTGCGCTTTAACTTTCCTATAGCATCAAGTCTTTCTTCGATACTCGCCAGCCGCAGCGGCTCAAAAGTTAAGTTGTCCTTGAATGTGCCAAGCGAACGACAGGCATCGTCGACTAGGTAGGATGCTTGCTCTAGTAAGCTAGCCATTTCCCGCAGCTCTGGTGCATGGCGGCTTACTTCGCGTAACTCGCCCTGTACACGCCCCAAGACGTCTATCACCGCCTTGCTCTTGCCCTGCCCCGTGTATAAGTCAGCAAAAGACCGCTCCACGGCAGCATACAGCTTCTCAAAATTCAAGAGCCGCAGTCTTTCTGCCTTCTGCTCCTCTTCTTCACCTGGCCGTAGTCGTGCTGCCGCAATCTCGGAAATCTGAAAGGACAACAAGTCACTGAGTCGGGCGCGCTCCCTCTCATCGCTCGTCAGCTCGCTAAGCTCCTTCTGACATTGGCGATAGTGCGCTGCTTCCACCGCTACGCCCGCGAGTAGCTCCTCCCCTTCCGCTCCGGCAAAACGATCTATCAGGCCAAGATGCCGCGCCGGCTGCAGCAGCGATTGATGCTCATGTTGGCCGTGCATGTCGGCTAAATGCTCACCTAGGGCCTTGAGCGTCGCTTGCGTGACGACGCGCCCATTGATGCGACACACCGACTTATTGGCGCTGATTTCTCGCGTGATGATAGTCTCGCGCGTGCTACTCTCCACATCCACTTCATCAAGGCCCAAATCAGCCAAAACTTGCCGGGCGGCAGGTTCTGCGATGGAGAAGACGCCTTGCACAAAGGCCTTGTCGGCCCCAGAGCGGATCATCTCGCCAGAGGCTCGCCCTCCAAGCAGCAAGCTTAGGGCATCGACGATGATTGACTTTCCTGCCCCGGTTTCCCCCGACAACACAGTGAGTCCCGGATGAAGTTCCAAGTCAAGCACCGCAATAACAGCAAGGTTGCGAATAATCAGTCTTTCAAGCATAACCCAACTCCTTATGAGAAGTGAAATGTCGGTCTTTGGCGGCGAGAGAATGAAACAGCCCCATGTACACAGAGAGAGGGTTAGAGTTTATAGCGGAGTACATCGTAGAAGCTGCGCGAGACGACCTTGACTAGGCGGGTGACGATATCCGCGCTCTCAATGGCTACTTCGTCCTTAGGGTATAGGCGCACGCCCTCTTGACCATCCAAAGTCAAGACTACGTCCTCGTGCACAGAGTGCACCCGTATGCTAATGCGATCATGGGGCGACACCACGAGGGGACGCGCCTGCAACATATGGGGGCAAATGGGCGTTAGCAGCATGAGCCGCAGACAAGGATCGACAATGGGCCCCCCTGCGGACAAAGAATAGGCGGTAGACCCCGTGGGGGTGCTGATGATTACCCCATCAGCGGGAAAGGTTTTGAAGAAATTATTCCCTATATGCACCTCCAGACGAATCATGCGCGCGAAGGCGCCCTTGGTCACAACGCAATCATTTAAGACGAATGACTCATACACCTGGCGGCCCTCACGGTTCACTACCACCCTTAACATCATGCGTTCCTGCATGGTATAGGCCCCGCTCCGCAGCACAGCTACTGCTCGCAGTACATCAGCCTCTTCTACTTCGGTCAAGAAGCCCAGATTACCTAAGTTTACCCCAAGGAGAGGCATCCCCCAAAAAGGCCAGCTGCGGGCAAAAGATAGTAGCGTCCCGTCCCCACCTAACACAATTAGGGCGGAGCACCTTTTAGACAATTCTGCATCTGTGAATCCTAGCTTTGGTAGACCAATATGGTCAGCAAGACACTCTGGCAGCATCAGTTCGCCCACACCGTCCGCGAATTCAGCGACAATGATCCTTGTCACCCCTGCGGTGAGAGGCTTATCGAGATTTCCTACTATGCCGATGGCCATGTAGCGCTCCTCCTCTCCTATCCCCTAGCTAAAGTAGCTCGTGATGCGCGGCTCGCACAACCTCTGCTGCATTGCCGGCGATTTGGTCTAATGTACCCAGCTGCCACCAGCCGAGAAACTCAATATTGCCTTCAGGCCCGCGTAGAGGCGAAAAAGTCAAGCCACACAACCCCCATGAGAGGGCTCGAGCACTGTGCAAAACACCTTCTAACACATCGATGTGAACTTTTTCGTCCCTCACTACCCCCTCCCCCCGACTTACCACCTCTTTGCCGGCCTCAAACTGGGGTTTAATGAGGGCAACTACCTCTGCACCAGGAGGGAGCAACTTGTTAAGGACGGGGAACACCAAGCGCAAAGAGATAAATGAGACATCTACCGTGGCCATCGTCGGCAGGTAGGGAAGGTCTGACTTCTCCAAGTAGCGTATATTAGTCTTCTCAAGAACGGTCACGCGGGCATCTTCGCGCAGTTTCCAAGCAAGTTGACCCTTGCCTACATCCACGGCAATTACACCTTGTGCCCCATGCTGCAGGGCGCAGTCCGTAAAACCCCCTGTAGAGGCACCGACATCGAGCACAAATTTACCCGCAAAATCGAGATTAAAAGAAGAAACTGCTTTCTCTAGTTTGAGCCCCCCCCGTGAGACATATTTTAGTGGAGCCGCAAGCGTGATTTCCGCCTGGGGGGGATAGGCATGGCCGCATTTGTCACGGCGCACACCCTCCACTGACACCAAGCCAGCAGCAATGAGAGCCTGGGCTCTTTCGCGTGTGTCAGCCAATCCTCTTGTCACTAACAGCATATCTAGCCGTACTTTCTTAATCTGCATGGTTATCTACCATGGCGGTAATCCCAAGGACCGTAAGTCCTGCTAGCTCTAACAAACGGGCGCGCGTCGCCTGAGCGACAAAGCCGTCCCTGTAGCCAAGGCACTTCACAAGCCCCTTGTAACCATTGCCCGCCAAAGCCTCCTGCAAAGAGGCCCCAAATCCGCCGGGCAAAACATTGTCTTCAGCTGTAACCACCAAGTCTGCCTTAAGGGCGAGTTCTACTAGCTCTGTGGGCAAGGGCCAAACTTGCGGCACATAGTACACGCCTACCTTCTTGCCCCCTCGCCTGATGATTTCGGCTGCCTCCAGGCATTCCTTGACCAGTGGTCCAACACCAACCAAGAGCACCGCAGGGTTTTCGTCACCCCTGTAACTGCCGGCGAGCGAACAAATGAGGCCATAGTGCCTCGCTTCGTCCCGCGGGTAGCGCAAGGCCACGGGGCCATTCATTTTAAGGGCTTCCCCCAGCAAGAAGGCAAAGTCATCCCCTCCAGCCGGAGCAAAAATAGTCATACCAGGAATAGTTCGCAAGTAAGACAAATCATAAATGCCATGGTGGGTTTCGCCGTCCTCGCCAACCACCCCAGCCCGATCAAGGCCTAAAACGACTGGCAATTTCTGCAAACTGACATCGTGCAAGACTTGGTCATAAGCGCGCTGCAGAAAAGTAGAATAGATGACTACCACTGGCTTGACACCCCCTGCCGCCAGCCCTGCCGCAAAAGTCACCGCATGCTGCTCGGCAATGCCCACGTCATAGAGACGAGTGGGAAACAATTTAGCAAATTTGCCCAAACCAGTACTGTCTTGCATGGCCGCCGTAATGGCTACGATGCGACTGTCGACCGCTGCTAGGCTACAGATAGTCTCGCCAAAAATTTCGGTAAAGGGCCTGTGTCCCCCATTGGTCGTGCGCTCCCCCGTCGCAATGTCAAAAGGGCCTACACCGTGATAAAGGTCCGGACGCCGTTCGGCGGGCGCGTATCCTTTGCCCTTTTTCGTGACACAATGCAGGAGCACTGGCGTCCTGATCTGCTTGGCCTGCCTGAGGGCCGCTCGTAAATCGGATATATTATGGCCGTCCACGGGGCCAAGGTAGGTAAATCCTAGCTCCTCAAAGACCATGCCACGCACCACAAGGTATTTCAAACTGCTCTTGGCACGTAGTAGTAAGGTAGCCAGTAGGGAACCCACTCGCGGGATGCCTTTGAGCACCCCTTGCACATCTCTTTTTGTCCGTTGGTAAAACGGCAGTGTGCGTAGCGCTGTGAGATACTTGGCTATGGAGCCAACATTTTGCGCAATAGACATCTCATTGTCGTTTAATATGACGAGGAGCGGCTTGTTAAGGTGTGCGGCATGATTGATGGCTTCCCATGCCATGCCGCCCGTCAAAGCACCATCGCCGATCACCGCCACTACATGGGCTTCTTCTCCCCGCATGCGCCGCGCCTCAGCCAGTCCCAAAGCGGCCGAAATAGCCGTGGTGCTGTGGCCAGTGTCAAACGCATCGTGGCAACTCTCAGCCCGTTTGGGAAATCCACTCAGCCCGCCTTCTTGACGCAGGGTGGCGAATTGTTGCCGCCGCCCTGTGAGCAATTTATGGGCGTAAGTCTGATGTCCTACGTCCCACACCAGAGCGTCTTGCGGCGTCGAGAACTCTCTGTGCAAGGCCACCGTAAGCTCAACCACGCCCAGATTCGAGGCCAAGTGGCCGCCGGTCTTAGCCACACCGGCAATAATCTCCTGCCTAAGCTCAGCGGCAAGAACTCTTAGTTCACTGCCACTTAGCTGCTTCATGTCTTCCGGACAACTAATCTTCTCTAGAAACATGGTTCCTCCTTACGCGCTGCATTCCCGTTGAGACCTAACGAGCTGCCTTAGGAAAGTCTGAAAAGGGAACTTTTTTAACCACAGAGTACACAGAGAAAGCAAGAGAGGAACATGGAATTCAACAATGCAACCATAAGCATTCAATCCTAATCGTCCTATCTTCCTCTCTTTTCCACTCCTCTGTGCTGTGCGGTTAAAGCATTTTCGCCAGACTCGTCTAGCTTCTACTTTCTAACCTCCTACCTCTAGTTACCCACAGAGTACACAGAGAAAGCAAGAGAGGAACATGGAATTCAACAATGCAACCATAAGCATTCAATCCTAATCGTCCTATCTTCCTCTCTTTTCCACGCCTCTGTGTCCTCTGTGGTTGAAATCGTAGCCTTAGGTGGGAATTTAAACTACTGCCAAGCACCCACAACGAGACCTAGAATCGCGCCGGCCAACACTTCGAGGGGGGTATGCCCTAACAATTCTTTAAGGGGAATCTCGGAAACATGTCCGTTCAAGCGGGATTGAATGATGATTTTGTTCAACGTTTCGGCATGCTTGCCGGCAGCTTGGCGCACCCCTGTGGCGTCATACATAACTATAAAGGCAAAAATAAGGGCCACCGCGGTGTAGGAGCTGGCGAAGCCCTCCACCCGAATTACGGACGCAACCAAGGAGCAGACAATGGCCGAATGCGATGAAGGCATGCCGCCCGCCCCATAAAGTCGCTCCCAACTAAAGTACCCAGATTTATACCATGCCAAGGCCACTTTTAGTCCTTGGGCGATGGTCCAGGCCAGCAATGAGCGGTACAATATGGGATTAGAAGTCAGAATTTCGAGCCAAGGCATAGCAAACCTCCTTGCCTATTTGTTTTTTGTCAAGCAGATATCTGCGGCCTGCCGCAACATTTCACTGCCCCCCAGTGCACTGAGGGCATCGTAACAAGCGGCGTGGCACTTCCTTAGTTTTTCCTCGGCTCCCGCCACACCCAAAACCGTGACATAGGTCAGTTTACCGGCTTTGTTGTCCTTGCCCGCGGTCTTGCCCAGGTCTGCTGTGTTGCGTGTCGCGTCTAAAATATCATCGCGAATTTGAAAGCCTAATCCCAGATGCGCCGCATAGCGAGTGAGGAGATTGAGCTCATTTTCTACTGCGCCCGCCAAAATGGCCCCCACCCGCACCGAAGCGGTAAGCAAGGCCCCCGTCTTGTGGGAATGTATGTACTCCAGGGTAGGCAGGGGAAGTGCTAGTTCTTTATTCTCTGAGAGAATATCAACCACCTGCCCCCCCACTAGCCCATAGGTCCCCGCGGCTAAGGCCAACTCTGCCGTAGCCTGCAAGACTTTGCTGGCACTGTGAAACTCAGGCAGGCGGTTGACCATTAACTCAAAAGCCAAAGTTAAGAGGGCGTCTCCTGTCAAAATGGCTATTGCTTCACCAAAAACCTTGTGGCAGCTTGCCCTTCCCCGCCGGAAATCATCGTCGTCCATGGCTGGCAAGTCATCATGCACCAATGAATAGGTATGTATGCATTCTACGGCAGCCGCTGCGGGCATAATGTTCGCCGCGCGGCCGCCAAACATCTCATGTGTCGCGATAACCATGGCTGGACGAAGACGCTTGCCCCCACCAAAGACAGAGTAGCGCATGGCGGCATGAATGGTGCTAGGGTGCTCCTTTTCCGCGGGTAAGTAGAGCTCTAGGGCCTCATTCACCAATAGATTGTAATGCTTAAGGTCAAATACTTTCACTGCTGACCTCGGGCCGGAAAGGCTTGCGTTCATCTTTGACGAGGATTTCTACTTTTTGTTCGGCGCGCGAGAGTGTCGTTTCGCAGATAGCCAGTAGGCGCACACCCTCCGCATACATCTCAAGCGCTTGTTCTAAGGTTACTTCGCCACTTTCCAATCTAGACACGATTGTCTCTAGTTCTTGCAGGGCCTTTTCAAAGGTCATAGTCATCTTCCTTTCCCTGTAACTACGGAAACAATTTTGCCTCGCAAGAAGGTTGTCTCTAAATGGTCACCGATGCTGACGTCGGCTTCATCCCTGATGACGCGGCCCTGCGAATCAAGCGTTAACGAGTATCCTCTCGCTAAGACATTGAGAGGGCTTAATGCCTGTAGGCGCAGGGACCCAGTCGCCAGCCTATTTCTCTCTTGCGATAAAATAAAAGCTATCGACTGTGTTAAGCGCCTTCTAAGTTCTACTTGCTTGAACCGGTAGTCCTTGATGCGTTGCCTAGGAGACGCGGACTCCAAGCGAGACGACAAAGTATCAATTTGCTGACGCCACAGGGACCGATTCCTCTCGACAGCCCGCGTCAGGCGCATAGCTTGCGCCTCAACTTGTCGCAACAGATCAGCCATGTCGGGCACCACTAGCATCGCCGCTGCGGAAGGCGTCTCAGCCCTCTGGTCAGCGACAAAATCGGCGATGGTGAAATCTGTCTCATGTCCTACCGCCGATACCACGGGGCAGGCACAGCGCGCAATCGACCTGGCTACCGCCTCATCATTGAAAGCCCATAGGTCTTCAATGGAGCCGCCGCCACGACCAACAATGGCCACATCTACCTCGGGGTGGGCGTGCAAGCTATCTAGGGCCGTGACAAGAGATGGTACGGCTTCTGCTCCTTGCACTATCGCTGGTATAACTAACACCTCAGCTAAAGGCCACCGACGCGCCAACACCTTGACCATGTCGCGAACCGCAGCACTGGTTGGGGAGGTTATCAGGGCCACTACCTGGGGAAAACGCGGCAGCTTTCGTTTGCGACTTGGACTAAAAAGTCCCTCCGCCTCAAGTCTTGCCTTTAGCTGCTCATAAGCCGCATAAAGCGAACCAAGACCGTCAGGCTCTAGCTGATCGGCATAGAACTGGTAGGTGCCATCTCGATCGTAGACGGCAATACTGCCTCGTGCTAACACCCTCATCCCATCAGTGGGGCGAAAGCGCAGGCTCGGTGTTCTACTTCGCCACATTACACAGCGCACGCTAGAGAGGTCATCTTTAAGCGTAAAGTAGCAGTGCCCAGAGGAATGCGCCTTAAAGTTACTTACTTCCCCCGACACCCAAAAGTTCTTTAGGAGCGCGCTTCCTTCGAGCAACTCTCGCACAACACGGGTCAGATTGTGGACAGAAATAGCCTCAAGCATGCTGCATTTTTGCCGCCTCAAGCGTATTCTTCAGCAGCATAGCGATAGTCATCGGGCCAACGCCGCCCGGCACAGGCGTTATGTATGACGCGACTTCTGCCACAGCCTCGTAATCTACGTCACCGACCAAGGCCTTGCCCACGCGATTTGTACCCACGTCGATGACTATCGCGCCAGGCTTCACCATGTCGCTAGTAATCAAATTCACCTTGCCTACGGCCACCACCAAGACATCGGCCTGGCGGGTATAGAACGCCAAATTCTCTGTGTACCGATGGCACACGGTCACAGTGGCATCGGCCAGTAGGGCGAGAGTTGACATCGGCTTACCTACAACATTGCTGCGCCCCACCACAACCATGTGCTTGCCCCGCAACTTGTAGTTAATTGATTTCAGCATCTCCATCACCCCAGCGGGCGTGCAAGGCACCAATGCTCCGGGTAGACCCAAATTAAGCAAGCCGACATTCATGGGATGAAAACCGTCCACATCTTTATCGCGCCTAATCGCCCCAAAAATAGCCATCTGGTCGAGCTGTGGCGGCAGGGGTATTTGCACTAAAATTCCACTGACCGCGGGCTCAGCATTTAGCCGCGCAATAAGGGTCATTAACTCCCCCTGCGATATATCTGCCGACAAGCGGTAGGTTTGCGAGGCCATGCCCACATCATGACAGGCCCTTTCTTTCATACCTACATAGGTAGCCGAAGCAGGGTCACTACCGACCAACACAACGGCCAGACTAGGTTTGTAATCTAAAACGGAAATCTCCCTGGCCACATCATCACGAATACTCTTGGCTAACGCCTTACCATCTATTACTCTCGCCAAAGTATAAACCCCCTTACAGTCTTTCATTGAGATTTTAACACAAATTACCCTTGCGGCGTACGCTATCTAAACCTAAACGCGCTATCCCCACCGCGTTGTCCCCTGCCAAATGGCGCGGAGCAAGCAGGAACTCATACCGGCGCAGACGTGCCATCAGACGCTCTCTAATGTGCGTGTTGGCAGCAACCCCACCGCAAAGAATGACCTTCTCGGCGCTCTCACCACGTACGCGCAGCACCTTCTCCAGAGAGTTACTAATGCAACGAAAAACGCCTAGCGCGACCGCCCCTTGGTCCGCACCTCTGTCTAAGGCGCGCATGGCGTGAGAAGCCGGCCCCGAAAAGCTAATTGACCCCTCTTGTACGGACGATGGTATGGGCAACGGCTCACCCCCCGCTAAGGCATAGTCCGCGGCAAGTTTGTCCATCGCCGCCCCGCAGGGAAAAGCAATACCCATATGCACCCCTACGCGGTCAATAAATTGTCCGGCATGCCAATCGCAGCTCCTTGCCAGGACCACGATATCAAAACCCCCCTCCGTCTTCGGAGTGGCGTGCACGACATCAGTCGTGCCACCGGAAATTTGCACGGCCACAAATGGCCCTTGCAGCATAGCGCTCTGCTCTAGTGCCGCCCGCAAATGGCCTTCTTGATGCGAAAACTCCATAAGTGGCACTTGCAGCACCCCGGCTACGGTAGCCGCAAAAGCGCGGCCTGCCAAAAACACCGGCATGTATGAACTAGGCTCCGGGCAAGGACGCGTAGCCACCGCTACCGCTATAATTTTCCATCGATGCAACTCGCTTTGCAACAATATCTCCGGCCATTGCCTGACATGCAAAAATAGGGCGTCAGTCTGCCTGAGCCCTACATCGCCCTCCTTGACTGGCAAGAGTCTGCGGGAATCTAGGAGGATTTCGCCCTGCACCGACACCATGGCTAAGGAGGTAGTATAGTTACTGGTGTCGATACCTAGAATGGCCGGTTTCATGTCTGTACCCAGCCTAGCGTGCTCGCCACACTGCCCAGTATGCCGTGAATAAAGCGGCTAGACTTCTCCGTACTGTATTCTTTGGCGAGCTCGAGGCCCTCGTCGATGATTACGCTCACTGGTGTATCGTGAGCATTTAGAAGCATCTCCGCTATAGCAAGCCTTAAAATAGCACGATCTACGCGCGCCAGCCGATCGAGAGACCATTCCTCGGCGAATTGGCTGATCAAGGCATTCGTCTCGTCCCATTTCAGAACGGCTGTAGCGACCACAGTGCGGGCATAGTTCTCGTCCTTTTCCACCAATGTGGTCACTTCGAGTGCGAAGTAAAGGGCGTCTTTAGCACTCATCTGCCCGACTTCTAACTGAAACAGCGACTGTAGGGCCGCCTCCCTGGCGTTACGTCTACTCAAAAAAACACTCCCCTGTTTGACGTGTTAGCTTCATATACCAAGAAAAAACCACCTCTAAACAGGTGGTTCTAGTCAACGGGTGGCAACACACGTTCTAGGAACGTGCGAAAGTCTTCGTCGCCATCAAACCTCACGCCGATGTAGTAGCCAATTGCTGCGCAAATCAAGACAAAGGCCGTGCTCCAAAACCCTAAGAAAATCCACATCAGCGCCAGCACTACACCAGAGACAGCACCGAGAATTCTACCCCGGTAGAGCAGCAAAATTTGCTTTACACTACTATTCATGCTAGCACCTACTGTAGCCGGTGCTTAGGGGCAGGTGACATTTCGACCACTAAAATTTTGACTGCCAAGACTTTAACCCCCGTACTCACTTCCAGATTGCGCTTTACCTCTTCTTGCAGAAGGGCTGTTAAGGTGGGAATATGGCTGCCTTGCGCGACAGAGACTTCAAGAGAAACTTGCAGGCCTTGGTCGCTTAGTTGCGCTCTAGCCTTGGCACTCTGTACGCCACGAACACTTTGTGCGGTGCGGAGCGCCAAATTGCGCACGGCACTTACCGCAATACGCACATCACCAAGCTCCCCCTGATGGGTAATGGCAGCCTTAGAAGGACGCTCTCGCCGTAGGCCAGACACTAAGAAACGCACGCTAAAAACGAAGAAAAAGATGGCTACGGGGACAAGTTCCCAGCGCGTGAGCAATAGTCCGAGGTCCTCATAACCCCAACCAGGGGGGAAATTTAGAGATGCTCCAACAACCAGCAGAGTGAACACTGCAACCGCTAGGGTGTATAAAGACAACATAATGCGATCAAATAGATTCACCCGACAGCGCCCCCTTCTCAATGCCTAGCTCGACAGTGCCTCGTCTTTTGTTTCTTGCATAATGATTGACTGAACATGAACATTTACTTCAACTACCTGCAGGCTGGTCATGGTCTCAATGGCGCTGCGCACATTTTCCTGTACGCGCTGTGCTACTTCAGGAATCTTAACGCCGTACTCAAGCACAATGTATAAGTCGACAATGGCCTCTCTCTCGCCTATGGTCACCCTTACACCCTTGGATAAGTTGCTTTTGCGCAACATCTCGACCAGCGAGACACCGCTCATCCCTGCCACCCCGGGCACTTCGCTAGCCGCAAGACCAGCGATAGCACCGACTACATCAGGCTCTATGCGCAGCGTTCCCACTTCATATGAGCCATGTTGGAGAATTTTCTCCAAGACAAATCACCTCCTAAGGTTACGGGCTAATTATACCAGAACCTGCAAAGCTGTTACAATGTTATTTGGGGAAGCACACTCCAATGTTCAGTAGCCTCACCACAGCGAAACAGGCGATGTATGAGGCCACTCTCATTCCTCAATCCCCACTTGGGCCGGTATACCCTTTCGCCAGTGGTGGCGAATCTCGCTCACTTCACTGATCATGTCGGCCATACTTTCTATTTTTTGGCTCAGGCCTCGCCCCGTGAGTATTACTGTCATTTTTGTCTTACGTTGTGTTAATGCTCCAGCCAATTTTTCGGCTGAGACCAAGCCATAGTCAATGGCCACATTCACTTCGTCCAGCACTAGCAAGTCAAGATCGCTCTGCAGCAAGTCTAGAGCTTGGCGAAAGCCCTCCCCAGCTAGCTCTTCGTCCGCGGGATCAGGGTTAGCTTGGTCGACAAACACATCCCTACCGTAGCGAAAAACTTGCACATCGGGTAAAAATCTGCGCATGGCCTCTACCTCACCTGTCGGCTGCCCTTTAAGAAACTGTACAAAGGCTACCTTGTGACCATGCCCCACAGCGCGCAACACCATGCCGCAGGCCGCCGTCGTCTTACCCTTGCCATTTCCCGTGTAAACCATAATTATACCTTTGCGCTCCACTTGCCACACTCCCTTGTTTTAGCCTAATTCTCCTGCGCTTATCCCTAAGCGGGTGCTAGTATTTTTACTCCTAATGTTGCAATGCGGTTACAAAACTATATGATTATAAGGGCCTTGCCCTATATATAGCGAAATTGCACAGAATAATATGCCATGAGAGGGGTTTTTTCGTGCCAGTTAATCCGCTAATCTTTCGCGAATACGACATCCGTGGTCACGCCGAAAATGATCTTCATCCCGCCGCACTCGCTCTGCTCATACCTGCCGTGCTCCAGTATTTTGCGCTACATGGCCAAAGTGAATTTTTGCTTGGGCACGACTGCCGATTAAGTTCTCCCCGCATCAGTCAGACTATACTGGCTGAAGCCCAAGCGCATGGCATGACGGTCACCAATCTCGGGCATGTCACCTCCCCCGCCTTTTATTTTGCCTCTAAGCATCTTAACATTCCGGCAGGGCTGATGATCACGGCCAGCCATAATCCTCCCCCTGACAATGGCCTCAAGATACTGCTTGGTGGCAGTACTATCCATGGCAGCGAAATTCAAAAGATACGCGATCTTGCTCTGGCCCTGCCACAGGGCGAAGTAGCCGCCACCACCCTGCCGCGGGCCTCTCAGGCGCTACATAAAGAGCACAATATCGCGGAGGCGTATCTGTACACCCTGCGAGAAAAGCTCCCCCTTGGGCCACGCCGCCTAAAAGTAGTCGTCGACTGCGGCAACGGTAGCGCCGGCCCTCTTACGGGTGCCTTCCTCGACACTCTCGCTATAGACTACATCCCCCTCTACTTCACCCCAGATGGCACCTTCCCCAACCATGAGCCAGACCCGGTAAAGCCCAAGAATCTAGAAACATTGCGCAGGCGAGTGCTATCCGAGAAAGCCGACTTCGGTGTGGCCTTTGACGGCGATGGGGACCGCATCGGGGTAGTAGACGACCGCGGAGACTTTGTCTGGGGAGACAAGCTCATGATCCTCTTCTGGCGTGAGATACTCCCCAAGTACCCGGGCACTCTTTGTTTGGTAGAAGTAAAGTGTTCCCAGGCCCTGGTGGATGAAATAGTCCGTCTTGGAGGACGACCGGAGTTCTGCAAAACCGGTCACAGCCTTATTAAGGCCCGCATGAAGGAAACTAATGCCGTATTCACAGGCGAGATGTCAGGGCATATCTTCTTTGCCGATGAGTATTATGGCT
>Ga0209616_1000134_pt1 | contig 22383 bp, 18 predicted proteins | sample FlocCalmetaG_FD_184153 | JGI IMG/M metagenome (GOLD analysis project Ga0209616, IMG submission 184153) | Freshwater bacterial and archeal communities from Indian Creek, Illinois, USA - Floc-Cal metaG (SPAdes) (version 2) | ecosystem: Environmental > Aquatic > Freshwater > Unclassified ...
AGTTTCGCGCCGATCTCGTTTCAATCCAGATGGAGGAACTGCTCGTTGAGCCTTCTTCCGCTATGCGAAAGACGATGAAGCTGTACGCTAAGTTTCTTGACAACAAAGATCGCAAGGAGAAACTCCGTAAAATCGGCAGGTCGTACCAGACCCCGCTTGGTCTGCACATCGATATTATGGCGGTTCTTTGTGGTTTGCCCGGCGGTTTGGCGCAGGACGTGATTATCGCCGTACTGTCGGCAGGTTTGGAAAAGGAGAGTAACTTACCGCTTGTCGCCATCGAGAAGTTCGGAAATATCGCGGCTTTCTGGCAGTTGGTGCAAAAGTACACGGGCTACGTCAATGCGGACGATCGCTCGCTATCTGATCTTGCCGCGCATATTTTAATTACAGGCTTGTCACAGTCGATGCCTACTTCCGCATTGCGCGGTTTGGAGCGGTTTGTAACTGATTCCTGCAAAGCATACTGCTACCAGTTTATACACGAATGGCAACGCAGCTATAGTTGCGAGGATTTAATCGACATTTGCCGCCACGTCGAGCGCGAACTTCGACTTGCCGACCGCTTCGATAGAATAGATATAAGTATACTGCTGAGAAGCGACACGTTCCCTGCAATAAATGAGAGCATATTGAAGCGTTTCTATGCAGAAATCAGCGAGCGCGTCATCAAGGTTGATACTATCCTTGCAGCGGTGGAGAACCGCCGCACCTCGGGGTGGTACAACCTGACTGTCGATTACTTCGAAAGCTTGTACTATATCGCCAAGCTGCAGGAATTTTTCCTTGCCCATATCGATGGCTTCCACCTCGTTGAACCCGCGAAGATCTGGAAACTCTATACAACTGACGCGTACAAAATGGATAGCTATTACAGGCATTTTCATTTCTTTTTCGGCAATACTTTGCAAGCCCCGAATACACTCTTAGAGGATGCATTGAAGAATTGTTCCAATGTGGTTGAAGGCTTGTACCGGGAGTGGTTCCTGAAAGAACTCACCTCAAATTGGACAAATGCCATAGCAGGCGATTTGGATTCCCGCGGCTATGTTTCTGAAGTAAGTAAACAACGAGATTTCTACCGCAAATATCTCTCCCCGAAAGTGAGCAAGGGAAACCGCGTGTATGTGGTAATTTCCGATGCCCTGCGTTTTGAGGTTGCTGCCGAGCTTTCCGAAGTTCTCTGTCATACAACCAAGGGTAAAGCCACACTTGAGGCGGTACAAGCTGTGTTTCCGAGCATTACAAAGTTCGGTATGGCGGCTCTGCTTCCGGGGAAAGAGCTGTCTGTCAACGACAAAATGGAGGTATCCATTGACGGCAACCCGACTGGGAGTACGGTTTATCGTAGTGCTATTTTGAATGCCGTAAACCCTCACAGCGTAGCCGTCTCCTATAGAGAATTACTCCAAATGAAGCAAGCTGAACGCCGCGCATTGGTGCAGAGCAAGGAAATCGTATTTATTTACCACAATACAATTGACGCTCTTGGTGATAAGTTAGCCACCGAAACTAAGGTGTTCGAGGCATGCGATGCAGCTATCTCAGAACTGAATGCTGTCGTCAAAATAATCGTCAACGATCTTAGCGGCATTAACATCTTTATCACCGCTGACCATGGTTTCCTTTACACATATAAGCCACTTGAGGAAAGTCAGAAAATTAGTCGCCAGACCTTTAACGGTGAGGTGTATGAGCTCGGGCGGCGTTACGCGCTTGTGTCGCCTGAGACTTCTGCTAACTATCTTTTGCCTGTCAAAACTGAACTTGAACTTGGCGGTATTCCCATGAAGGGTTATACTCCGCAGGATACTGTCCGCATCAAAGTTCAGGGCGGCGGTGAGAACTACGTCCACGGCGGCATCAGTTTACAAGAGATGGTCGTGCCGGTTATTGTTTATAAAGGTATGCGTTCGGATTATAAACGTTATGTGGAGGTTCAAAATCCGATGCTGTCGTTGATTTCTGAAAGCCGTAAAGTGTCAAACCTTATTTTTGCACTTGATTTCTTACAGAAACATCCCGTGGGCGAAAAGGTGCAGGCGAGCAATTACATTCTGTATTTTACAGACGAAGTGGGGTATCATGTCAGCGACACTCAGACGGTCATCGCTGATAGGACAAACAGTAATGCCTCCGAGCGCGTATTCCGTGTGAGATTTACGTTGAAGCAAATGCAGTTTAACAGAAATAAAACCTATCGACTTGTCATCGCAAATGATACGGATGTGCCTGAGGAGGTCGAGTTCCGCATCGACATAGCGTTTGCCGATGACTTCGGATTTGATCTGTAAGAGGGGGATTTCTCAATGAATTTAGAAAAGGTAAGCTATGCGCCGGAAACAGATGATGCGAATGAAGTCATCTATCGTAAACTGCGCAAGCATTTTGACGGCAAGATAGTTCGTAAAGATCTAACTAAGGCAATCAAGGAAGGCGCGAATGTTCCCGTCTATGTCTTGGAGTTTTTACTAGGGCAGTATTGCAGTTCCGATGACCCAAAGATAATCGAGGATGGTGTAAGAAACGTTAAGCGAATCCTCTCTGAGAATTTCGTGCGCCCTGACGAGGCACAAAAGGTGTTGTCTGGTTTACGAGAGCGTGGTAGTTACACAGTCATCGACCGTATTACTGTCGGGCTAAATATAAAACTTGACCGTTATGAAGCTGACTTTTCAAACCTTGGTGTTCGCGACATACCAATTTCGTCTGATTATGTGTCGAAATACGATCGCCTGCTCTGCGGCGGAATCTGGTGCATTATAGGGCTCGAATACGAGTACATCGAGGAAGATAGGAAGTCCACACCTATTCGCATCATGAAACTCACACCCATTCAGATGCCGCACATTGATATGGAAGAGATCAAGAAAAGCCGCCGTGCGTTTACAAAAGACGAATGGTTAACCGTCCTGCTCCGCTCCACAGGTATGGAAGCTGACAGGTTCTCAACAAGGGAGAAGTGGCTACAACTTGCCCGTATGCTTCCGCTGATTGAGAACAATTTCAACCTCTGCGAACTGGGGCCCCGCAGTACAGGCAAGTCGCACCTGTATAAGGAGATTTCGCCAAACAGTATCCTCATTTCCGGGGGACAGACGACGGTGGCGAACCTATTCTACAATATGTCGAGCAAGACAGTCGGGCTTGTAGGACTTTGGGATTGCGTGGCTTTTGATGAGGTAGCGGGCATCACGTTCAAAGATAAAGACGGCGTTCAGATTATGAAGGACTACATGGCTTCCGGCTCTTTTGCTCGCGGCAAGGAAGAAAAAGCGGCGTACGCTTCAATGGTTTTTGTCGGCAATATTAATCAAAGTGTGGATGTGCTGCTAAAAACCTCGCACCTGTTTGATCCGTTCCCCGAAGCGATGGCATATGACACGTCGTTTCTCGACCGTATGCATTGTTACATACCTGGTTGGGAGATACCAAAGTATCGTCCCGAATCGTTTACCAATGACTATGGTTTTATTACAGACTACCTCGCCGAGTTTATGCGCGAAATGCGAAAAGAGACCTTCGGCGATGTATGCGATAAATTTTTCCGGTTCGGTAATAACTTGAACCAGCGTGATGTTATTGCTGTACGTAAAATGTTGTCCGGCTTTACCAAGCTACTCTACCCGAATGGTGAGTTCAGCAAAGAGGATATTAAAGAAATCCTCACTATTGCTCTAGAAATGCGTCGCCGCGTAAAAGAACAGCTAAAGAAAATTGGCGGTATGGAGTTCTACGATGTGAACTTCTCCTACATCGACAACGATACTTTTGAAGAACACTACGTCACAGTACCGGAGCAAGGTGGCGGCAAGATAATCCCCGAAGGGTTGACAAATCCTGGCAACGTCTATACCGTCTCGCAAGGCAAAAGCGGCATGATAGGCGTATATCGCCTTGAAACACAAATGCTCCCCGGCAATGGAAAGTTCGAGCGTACAGGGTTAGGCTCCGATCGTGACGCAAAAGAAGCGACAAACACGGCATTTAACTTCTTGAAAGCGAGTGCTTCAAAGATAAGTGCCTCAATCAGTACCACCACAAAGGATTACATCATCAATTACCAAGATCTCAATGGCATCGGGATAACAAAATTCCTGACATTACCTAGTGTGATTGCCCTTGCATCCAGTGCGCTGAGCAAGCCCACGCTTTCAAGTCTTGCAGTTTTAGGCGATATCAGTATCAGCGGCACGATACTCAAGGTGGAGGAATTGGCAAGCGTCCTGCAAGTCTGCCTTGATGCTGGAGCGAAGAAGGTACTGATACCTATAACATCTGCCGCCGAACTTGGTACTGTACCCGCCGACCTTATCGGTGCGTTTAGTCTGATATTTTACTCGACCCCGCAGGAAGCTGTATTTAAGGCTTTGGGTGTGGAATAACGGATTTAATTAGTTAACGGCAAGGAGGAACTAACATGCCATCTGTTCGAAATATAAAAGCTGTAGTCGAAAGACTACTCTGGGGCATTGCAGCGGGACGCTGTGAGTTTAAGGGCTGCAATAAAGTTCTTTATCAACATGAGGTTACTGGGGACAGTGAAAACTACGCTGAAAAAGCACACATTTATCCAGTTAGTCCTGGCGGTGCGAGGTTTTGCCCCGATAGTGAAGACTTTAAAAATAGCGTGAAAAATTTAATGCTGGTTTGCCCTCAATGCCATGTAACCATCGATAGGAACGAGCACAAATATACACCAGAACATCTCTTTGAAATGAAACGTAGACACGAGGAACGTATATTTAAGCTAACGAGTATAGGAGCAGAAATGCACAGCCATATGGTTTATTATACCGCCAATATCGCAGGAACGAATATGACAGTAAATGACGGGGATGCAAGATACGCTTTAGCCTTGTTTGGTCGATACCCCTCGGACATTTCACCTATTGAATTAGGACAAAGAGGTAATCTTGTTGAAGATGACGAAAAGGACTTTTTTACAAGCAACTCAAAAAACCTATATCGTGCTGTAAAGGCAAGGATTCTCGATGTTGTTTCCGAAGGTGAAAGCATAGCGCTGTTTGCGCTGGCTCCGCAGCCGTTGCTGATGTACCTTGGACGATTGCTTAATGATAAATACAATGTAGCAGTATTCCAATGTCATCGGCGTGAACAGAATAAATGGCAATGGGATGATACTTACGAGCAGGTTCAGTTTCGTTCAGTATTGCCAAGTGATACTTCAATCTCTGCTAAGATTGCACTTGTTTTCTCGTTAAGCAGCGTAATTTCCTACAATAGGATAGAATCAGTATTGGGAGATGATGTAGTGATATATTCTGTCACCATAGATTTGCCTAATAGGACTTTCGTTACTAACCCAACTGTCATGGATGAATTCGTTACGACATCTCGTGAGGTTATGGAGGTTATTAAGCAAAGGCACGGAAAACACATGGATATTAATGTTTTTCCCGCAATGCCCGCCTCATTGGCTGTTCGCTTCGGAATGGACTATATGAGTAAAACTGATAACAGACTTGTTATTTACGACGAGCAACCAGAAATAGGATTTGTATATGCTTTAACAATTGGAGGTAACAATGAACAATAAACAATTGAACGACTTGTTTTTACGTATTGCGGAAGAACTCGACATTTCAGACACACTTTTTGAAAGGGCGGAGACAAGCTATCAGGCGCTTGGTGAATACATCAACAATCACTGCGATTGTTCTGTGAATGTATATACACAAGGGTCTTTTAGACTCGGTACGGTTATTCGTCCACTGAACGATGAGGATGAATATGATTTAGACCTTGTTTCTGAAGTGACGGTTAAATCCCATAACACGCCTAAGAACCTTAAGAATAAGATAGGTGATATTCTGCGTGATTCCAAGCGTTACTCGACAAAGTTAGAAGAGAAAAAGCGTTGCTGGCGTATCGAATACTCAGACGAGGCGCAATTCCATATGGATATTACGCCTGCAATTCCTGAAAGTTCAACGACATCTTCTATCTTAGTCACTGATAAGCATGATGATGGTGCCTATACCTATATTGCCAGTAATCCAAAAGGGTATTCAGAATGGTTTGAAAAGAGAAAAAGTATTGTGGACGTTCAAAAAAAAGCCCTAAACGAATCTGTTGCTGTCGAACCGGTTATAACAAATAAAGTAAAGTTGCCATTACAACGAGCAGTCCAGATCCTAAAAAGACATCGCGATAAAGTGTTCGAATCCAATCCTGATGATAAGCCCGTTTCAATCATCATTACGACACTTGCAGCACAAGCATATAACGGCGAAACAGGCGTTTATGATGCCTTGAAAAGAATACTTGAAACAATGGCATTGTATGTAAAATTCAAGAATGGTAAGTATTGTATTCCGAATCCAAGCAATCCACAAGAGAACTTTGCCGACAAATGGAACAACGCACCTGAGAAATCCAAAGCCTTTTACGATTGGCTGGGAAAGGTTAAGAATGATGTTGTTGTGGCAGCACCTTCTATCATTGACGATTATTCAGTGCTTGAAGAGTCAATTGGCGATGTTGTAGTAGAAAGGGCAATTTCAGAAACTAATCCGGTTGTGCATAATTCGAACCTACCTACTGCCGAATATAGTAATCCAATAATTAAAACAGCTCTGGGCGTTTCTCACCGTCAAAGGCCAACATTTAAATTGCCGAAACACAAAATGCTCGGTATAAAAGCAACAGTCACAGAAGGTGGTATTCCTCGTCCATATTCAAATAATGGACAAGCCATTCCCAAAAATTGTTCAATTGATTTCAATCTCGTTGTCTCACAAACCTTGCTTAAAGGAAATTATTCTGTATGGTGGCAAGTAGTAAATACGGGGAGTGAAGCTCAGGCAGCATGCGGATTACGTGGCGGGTTCGAAAAAGAAATGAATTCGACAATGCGGCACGAAGCAACTCAATATCGCGGGACTCATTTTGTGCAGGCATTCTTAATTAAACGCGATAGTTGTATAGCAATGTCAAGTGAGTTTATTGTAAATATACGGTAGTAGATAATTTGAAATCGGCAGAGATGCCAGGACTTGATCCCGTACAATATTGATCTATTCCCAGAAACGTATAGAAGCAAAATAATAATGTGGATATACCCGCGAAAGTGCAAAGTATCTAAAGTAGCGTTAATGTATTTCCTTAAACGGATATATGTTAAACTACAGTCTAGACATCAATCCGAGTCTATCGTTACACGTTGAGACGGTAGTATTAATGTCAAGGGAAAAATAAAGAGTGTGCGAAAAGCCTAGAAATACAGGGTTTTTGGTTTTTGTGATATCTTTCTATTGTATGAAAATAGAAAAATTATCGCTTCGAGGGAATATATCCAAAAGGCTGATTTTGACCTGTACAGAGCGATTTAGATGTCGGGGCTTGGCGAGTGGTCAGGATAGATGTTTTGGGTTTTTAGGGCTTGCTGAGTGGTTGATTTAGATGTTTTTAGATCTGGCTAAGGTTGTGTGATCAGGCTAGATATAGAAAAGTATTATCTTCTGATAACTGATATATTGAGACGGAGGGGTAAACTATATGCCGGAATGGGTTAAGTGGTTCTTTGATGGCTTAGGAACTGAAATCATAAGCGTAATCATCGGTGTTGTTGGTGGTGGATTAATAGGCTATCGAATTGGAAAGCGTAAAATTAAATTTATTCAAACACAAGGAGCTGGTTCGGGTTCTGAGCAGTATCAGAAAGGTAATTTGGTCTCCAAATCTAATATTGATGACAAAAAATCGCAAGATTCAAAGTCATCATTTCGCCAGACACAGAAATCTGGCGAAAATTCGAAGCAGACACAAATTGGAGGACAAGACAATGTTTGAAAAGCAAAGGCAAGAGGCGGGTGATTATTCACAACAGATTCAAGCCACAACAGTAATTCTCAATAAAGGTATTGATGAAAAACGTGCCCGTGAAATCGTTGATGAAAAACTACATGAGGTAATTAATGGATATTCACGGGAGGCACATGCCATAGCAGAAAGTAGAATTCAGCTTTTTGCGAATGACCTAATTCCAAAGTTGGTTAAAGCGAGCCTTCTGGACGAGCTTAAAGACCCTAGCATACAGATTTTACTTTCAGATGCACAAAAGACTGCAGCTTCAACTGAGCGTCATAAGGATTATGCATTGTTATCCGAACTACTCCTACATAGAATTAAAAAGGGTAATGACCGAAATGTACGAGCAGGTATTAGTCGTGCAGTAGCAATCGTAGACGAGATTTCGGATGAGGCTTTATTAGGCTTAACTGTTGCCCATTCCGTTTCAAACTTAGCTCCAGCAACGGGATATATAGAGGATGGTATCAGTACTTTAGTCAATATCTACAATAAAGTCATTTATAATATACTGCCATCAGGCGATGCGTGGTTAGAACACCTTGACATCCTTGATGCATTACGAATAACTCAGTTCGGTAGCTTGAAAAAGATTGACCAGTATTACGCAGAACAGTTTTCAGGTTATATTGATGTCGGTATTGATAAAACAACCGACGATTTTCAAAAGGCACTTGAATTTGTGAAAGAATCAAAATTGCCGGCAGATATATTATGTGACCACGAATTAAGGTCGGGATACGCAAGGTTGAGATTACGAAATATCGCCCAGTTAGATTCAATTACCATACATAGCATCCAGCAAGTTAATCTCAACGGTCAAATAGTATCTTCGCTAGTTCAATCGAAGTTGTCAGACGAACAAAAACAGACTGCAAAAAACATCTATGCTTTATATAGCAAAGAATCCAACCTTAGGGATGATAATGTCGCAGAATTTTTCAAGTTATGGGACACATATACAAGCCTTAAAAAATTGAGAAACTGGTGGGACTCTATCCCGGGGTCATTTACACTCACTGCAGTAGGTAGAGTGCTGGCTCACGCAAACGCGCAAAGATGTTGTCCAACACTCCCCGCTCTCGATTGAATTAGACTTGCTCATTTTTCCCCTATTCCTCTACATACACCGTCACGCCGGACTTGAATTCCACGGTTAATTTATCCTCGTAGACGGTGACTCTTTCAATCATCCGCCGATCAAGCGGTTCATCATATTCAGTCAGGGCGGTGTACTGTTCCTGTAGGAATGCACTAATATCAGAAATCCGTTTTTTCACTTCATCCCGTCCGGCGCTTTCGAGCTGGATTTTCAGCTTTTCCTCGCGGAGACGGTAAATTTCATCGCCAACTTTCTCATAGTCAGCCTTGGAAGTGGCTAGCTTTAAAAGTCCGGATTGAAGCTCTGATAGTCGTTTGTCGATACCCGCAAAAGTTTGGTCATTATCGTGACAAAGGACGGTTTCGATGTTATTTTGCAGTGCAACGAGGAGATCGTCTTTTCTGCAGAGCGCCTGATTGATGGCGGCAACCAGAACTTGCTCAATGGTGCTTTCTGGCACCGTTCTTGTTATTGTCAATGAAAATTCCCCCTTTATGGCGGAGAAATTTCCCCACCCCCGTTTCAGAACGAAGCCCGTGAATCAAACTCTGGTCTTTGGGGTATTGATCCGGCTGAACCGGTAGCAGAAGCAGAAACGAAATTTGTAGGATCGGCGGCTGGCAACAAATATCATTATCCTGACTGTCGCTAGGCACAAAGAATAAGCGCTAGGAATTTAATAATATTTAACAGCGCAGCAGATGCGAGGAATGCTGGATATGAGCCGTGTGAAACCTGCTTACCGCCATGAAAAAATTGAATTACTTAAAATTCCTTATCCGACTCAGAAGGTTGGGGATTCAACTCCCTCCGAGCACGACAGCAATATCAAAGCAAAAAACCTTGAAGATATATCTAACTTTCATAATGTGGGTTATTCCTTCAAAACTTCCAAATATTTATAGTAAAAAATACACTACCCATGGGACCAACATCTAATCAAAAAGAAAAATTTGTTTGATATCAGGTATATTTAAGGTATAATAATTATACTATGGAATTTGAATTCGACCCCAAGAAAAGTGAAAACAACCGGCAAAAACACGGTATTGATTTTTACGAGGCCCAGGAACTATGGGATGATCCAGACTTCATTGAGATTCCGGTAATGACCAGTGATGAACCAAGATTTTTGGTAATCGGAAAGATTTCTGGAAAACACTGGTCGGGAGTGATTACATATCGGACCGAAAAAATAAGAATTATTTCGGTCCGACGATCCAGAAATGAGGAGATTGATATATATGAAGGCCCATGAATTTGACAAGAAATTTGATACAGACGAGGATATTTCCAAATACCTTGATATGTCAAAGGCAAGGAGACCAGACCACGAACAAAAAAGAGTTAATGTTGATTTCCCTTTGTGGATGGTTCACTTGCTGGATAAAGAAGCAAAAAGATTGGGAGTGCCTCGACAGTCTATCATCAAAATCTGGGTAGCTGAACGTCTTGAAAAGGCATTCTGAAAATATCTGGTTCTAATACTTAGAGCCAGATATTTGGCGAAAGGACCTGACGCGTTTGAGGATCATCAGGAACTTGGACTTAGTTTGTTTTACTGTATCCCCATGAAGGACACGTATGAAATCGCTCATATGGTGCTTAAGGAATTCGGATCGCTTGCTTCTTTTTTTTAAAGCGCAGCCTGAAGACATTGCAAATACTGATTAAGTGCGTCAGAATATCGAGGTAAAGGTATATGTTTTTCTTGCTCCCAGTTCCGCAGAGTTCTAACATCAACTCCTAAAATTTGGGCAAATTCTTCTTTTGTTAAACCATGAAACAAGCTGGTTTTCGTAATACGCCTAGCCAAAGTATTTTTAGGCAGCATTTCAATACAGCCCAGATATCCGATGGAAACACGCGAACTTTGGCGAACATACGCAAAATCGGTAACGATGCATCAAACATATCCGACCCCAACTTCTTGATAGAACGAGTAAAACGCTGAACCACAAGGTCAAAACCTTGTGGTTTTTTTAAATAGTACTTTATAACTTTTTGCTAATGTAGAAATTTATTTCTTTAGCATCCCAGGTTAATATAGCTCATTTGTCCGTTAAAATCATAAGTTCAGTTTCTTCTTGTGAAATGCGGATGGCACAAGCCGATACGCTTCTTTTTTGTCCATCTTGGTCATGTACCGTGTGGCTATTCGCTCGTTGCAGGTGGGACAAAATATAGCGCCGTGGTATTGCGAGAAATCAAGAATGCCGTCAATAATGCGCTCGTTATACATCTTCACGAAATTACTTTCGCCTACTTTTTGATAGTGGGCTATAAAGGTTTGGCAACGGGCGCATGTAACGGCTAAAACGTGACTGCCACGGACTTTTCTGCAGTTTGGGTTCGGGTAGATTTTCATATGCCACCTCGCATGACATTCTCTCAAACATTGTCGAAAATCTCTTGCCTGCTTCTTTTTTCTACGGCTTCCACTTGCCTTCGTTAATCATTTTTATTATATCCGGATCAATCTTCGGCTCACGTCTGTATGTCAGCAAACCGTTGATCTCTTGCTCCACATCTGTGATTTGAGTATACACAAACCCCTGTATATTCTTCGATTCAAGCAGCGCACTTACTACTTCATGGTATCGTTTTGCAAAATCCTCATCGGAGCTTGCACTTGAATACCCCCAACCTGACCAATCGCTTTTCTTATATGAGATACCGCCAAATTCTGAAATGATAATCGGTTGATCTTCGTAAAACCAGCCTTCCGCAAACACACCTCGATCAGCGTTATCAGCTTTAAGAATACTGTCTATTGTAGAATATCTGGTTCTTAAAACCTCACCTTTGTGCTCATAATCATGTATTGTTAAAATGTCGGACTTTGTATGCTCCCAACCATCGTTCGATATTACCGGTCTGGTCTGGTCTATCGACTTAGTCAGCCAATATAATGATGCAGAATGCGCCTGTTCGTTCCTGTTATTTAATATATTGGGCACTCCCCACGATTCGTTTATAGGAGTCCAAGCGACTATGCATGGATGATTATAGTCTCTATTTAGCATTTCCAACCACTCACATGTCATTCTTTGAGCATATTGCCTTGAATAAGCAAAAGAGTTCGCAATTTCTCCCCACACCAAAAACCCCATTTTATCAGCCCAATATAAAAATCTTGGATCTTCGATTTTTTGATGCTTTCTAACACCATTAAAGCCCATCCTCTTGCAAAGTTCAATGTCTTTTATGAAATCGGCATCAGTTGGTGCTGTCAATAGCGAATCTTCCCAATAGCCTTGATCTAAAAGCATTTTTTGATAGTATGGTTTGTTATTGAGCATAAATTTGCCGTTCTGAATCGATATTTTCCTCAAACCGAAATAGGAATCAACATTATCCACCACAAAATCGGCTTTAAGAAGTTTCATGTTAATATCAAACAGCACCGGGTTCTCCGGAGACCAAACGATATCATCATACCAAACAATATCATCATAATGCAGATAACGATTATCGAGAGAAATCAAGAATTTGCCCCGATTACCCAAAACGTTAACGCGGTTTTTTGATACGGTACGACCCGCCAACCGTACATTTGACTCCAAAATTATATCGCTACACTGATCTTTAATCTCATACTCAACAGTAACACACCGTTGATCAAGATCAGGTGTGATCCATATTTTTTCTATATATGTATCGCTTAGTGCTTCAAGCCAGACTGTTTGCCAAATTCCTGTTGTGCCGGTGTAAAATATGCTTTCTGAATTCGGTTTCCAGTATTGCTTTCCTCTCGGAATTGATAGATCTTTAGAATAATCTTGAACACGAACAACGATTAAATTAACTTTGCGGTCTAAAAGCTGAGTAATATCAACTGAAAAAGGAACGTGACCGCCTTCATGAGTTGTGCAAAGGCGACCGTTAACCCATACTTCTGAAGCATAATCGACAGCTCCGAAGTGCAATATTATTCTTTTGTCCTTCATCTCATCAGGCAACATAAACTCCTTTGAATACCAAACTATGTCATGAAATTCGCGCTTGTTTATTCCCGACATTTTTGATTGGAAGGCGTAGGGCACTATTATTCTCTCATCAAATTGCGGGTTTTGGAACCATTCCGATTTTCTCCCAACATCAGAGTCATCAAATGAAAAATTCCACTCTCCGTTTAGATTGAGCCAACTGTCTCTTTGAAACTGGGGCCTTGGATACTCAGGTCTAGGTATACTCATCTTGCCTCCTCAAAAATAAAAGAATCAAAAACATATCAATTTTAACCAGGAGTGAATTTCATTCCTCCAGTTAATTTGATATTCATATCGTAATTTATGATAAATCAAAAAGCTTTTGAAAATGCGATATCATAAATTAGCTAAAATCATATAAAATAATACTATACTTTACTTAAATTAACAATTAAAACCCTCTACATCAACGTGTTGGGAGGCTTAATCGATAAATGGGGTCATAAGCCGATAAGTATCGCAAGTCAGTCTTTTGCTGATTTTGTCAATCATTTGGCAATTGCTTTAGCATAATGACCATTCTTCACACATAAAAAAATTCTACAAAAAAGGACGGATTCGCATTTATACGCATCCGTCCTGATTTCACCTATTTGAGCTTAATTAAGCTCAACTTTTCTGCCGCGTCTTACTTCCTTGGCTTTAGGCAAGATCACTTTAAGTATCCCATCTTTGTGTTCTGCACTCACTTTATCGTTATCGATTCCTTGTAGCAAAAACGATCTTGAAAACTGTCCTACTCGCCTTTCTCTACAGATATAGTTTCTCCTATCATCCGATGCGGACTCTTCGCATTTCGCTAAAATAGTCAGCCTATCGTCAGAAATGTTAATTTCGATGTCTTCTTTTTTGACTCCCGGCAATTCAGCCTCAACAACATAGTCATTTTCAGTTTCCCGGATATCAGCCCTCATAACTGCCGCACTTGCGAACTCCGAAAGCTCATTATTAAAAAACTCATCAAGCAAATCCCTACCGAAAATGTTCTTGAACAATTCACCCGGCACAAGCCCAACGCGCCTTCTTCCGAACGGTACTATCTCTCTCATTAAATGACAACTCCCTTCATTTATAATAAATATTTGTTCCCTCAAAGAACTGTCTTAATTATAAATCGAAGGTTAAAGATAGTCAAAGCTTATGAAGGGCAGGGAAGGTCGAATTAAAGCTATGTGCCGCAAAATTTGGGACAAGATATATTTATAGCTTTGAAAATCACTATTTTTCTCATTTTTTCGCTCTTATGTTTTCTCTAATAATGGGGACGGTTCCATCGATGGGACGGTTCTTTTGAGGGGACAGATCTACTGATGGCATTTCCATGATAAGATTTTAAATTATGATCATGCATATGTTTTGTTCATCTGCCAAACAATATGTCCTTCTGGTTGATCACCAGTCCGTGTGGAAAAAACCGGGCTTGTCGACCCTTTCATATGTGTGAGCGCCAAAATAGTCTCTTTGAGCTTGAATGAGGTTTGCAGGCAGAATCTCGCGCCTATAGGAATCATAATACGCAAGCGCCGAATAAAACGCAGGTATCGGCAACCCCGCTTTCGCCGCTAGCGCTATCACTTTTCTTAAGCTCTCATGCGATTTGTCCAAAGAATCAATAAAATAGGGATCGAGCAAAAGGTTTGGCAGCTTTTTGTTTCGGCTGTAAGCCTCCTTAATCCTCTCTAAAAACTTTGCTCTGATTATGCAGCCTGAACGCCACAATAAAGCTATCTCCCCCAAATCAAACCCCCAGGAATATTGGATTGAGCCTTTTCTCAAGATATCGAAGCCTTGAGCATACGAGATTATCTTCGAGGCAAAAAGTGCCTTTTTTATATCATCCTCAGACAACAATACGTCTTTTGAGATATCAAGCTTTGTTTTTGGCATAAGCTCAGCAGCTATAACACGCTCATCCTTCAAAGACGACATATATCTTGCGAATACTGCTTCGGCTATCGTTGACGAAGCAGAACCTAACTCCAAAGCCTCTCTTGAAGTCCACATACCTGTACCTTTTTGTCCTGCTTTATCAAGTATTATATCGACCATGGGCTTGCCTGTCTCAGAATCGACTTTGGTTAGAATATCCGCAGTAATTTCAATCAAATAGGAGTTTAGCTCGCCTTCGTTCCATAATTTGAAAACTTCGCCGATTTCCAAAGGCTCCATTCCTAACAATTCGCGCAATAGAAAATATGCCTCGCTAATCAGCTGCATATCGGCATACTCGATTCCGTTATGCACCATCTTTACGAAGTGGCCCGCTCCGTCCCTACCCAGATAACTGCAGCAGGATAAGCCATCAGAAGCTTTAGCCGAGATAGCGTTCAATAGTTCCGAAACACGCTCCCAGGCTATTATTGAGCCGCCAGGCATTATGCTAGGACCGTTTAGAGCACCTTCCTCTCCTCCCGATATCCCAACTCCCATAAAATCTATATCCTTTAAATGCAAATCATGAGTTCTACGGATAGTATCCTTAAAAAAGGAGTTTCCTCCGTCTATAAGTATATCTTCTTTATCCAACATTGGAGCAAGTGTATTTATCAATTCATCGACCGCTTCGCCTGCTTTGACCATTGCAATAATGATCCTTGGTGGTTTTAGATTAGACACAAATTCAGCAAGTGTATATGCCGCGCTCAAACCCTTTTCCCCTTTTGCCGCACCTTGCATAAATTCAGTGGTTTTTGAAGCGGTTCGGTTATAAACGCAAATTTTAAAGCCCTTGCTTTCAATATTAAGAGCGAGATTTTGTCCCATCACCGCAAGACCAATTAAACCAACATCAGCTTTTGACATACAGGTATCCCCCGTTCGTATTGAAGTGTTATACACATTTTAACACAAACATTCTTGAAGTTAAATCCATCGGCAGCTTCTTCATACGGAAATTCAAAATCTGTCTTCACATGCCCATAGTCCAAGCGCCGGATTAGAAATATAGTAAATTTCTTCGCCATCCTCAGTTATATTGAATCCATCACGCAATTTTTCAGGATCGTATTTAGCAATCGCTTCCTCATAAGGCATGTAAACAAAATTGACCTTTTCAATTTCTTCCTTAGTCAGATGCTTTACCGCATATGTTATTTTAAATCGTCCGTCTGAAGAGGCATGTATGAGGTGCGCAGCGACAGAACGGTTTTCCTGCAGATCAGAATTTTCCTTATAAAGCTCAAGTATCTTAGATCTTCCAACGTATCCATATTTTCGTATGAGTGCGTCATTGAGCATATCCTCGCCAAACTGCCTCACACCGGGAGCTAAAATAATCAACTCCCCATCATCTGCTACTGCCATCCTGGTCCTATAAACAGCTTTATTTCCAATCCACGTACTTTTGAATTCGTGCGGATCAAGCCATGCGATAACCTTTTTTATCGGCTTTTTTAGAAAGTTTATGTTTTTCTCCTGACTCAAGGCAACAGCTTGCTCAAACACCGAGCGCTCTCTACCAATAAAAAGTCCCTGAATTGCAACTCCATTGTCATCGCACGTCGTCACAGTAAAAAGATACATTAAAGGTACATCTGTCAAAAATTTATCTTCGGCATAGTCGAGTACCATTCTTACAGGCGAATGATCTTTACCCATCATCCTCTCCATGCCATATACAGCTCCTAACATGTGAGTTTTGTCAATCATGTTCTTGCCGCCGCAACCGACGAAAATATTCTTGCTGTAATTCGCCATTCCTACAACCTCGTGGGGCACGACTTGACCTATTGAAATGATCAAATCATAGAAACCGCTTACAATGAGTTTATTGACTTCTACTTCAATCGGTTCATCGATTAGACCTTGCGAAACTTCAGATACGAAAGAAGCTGGAATCTCGCCAAGCTTTACAACATCAGTCCTCCAGTTGTGAGCGATGAAGCGGTCAAAGGGAATAGTTTCTCCAAAAAACATGAGTTTTTCCTCATCGGTGACAGCCATGTGTGTACCTAAGGCGGGAAGCACATCTACCACACAAGTGTCTTTCAGCAAATTATAGTACATAGCGGTGATTCTACCGCCCCCGGAATGCATCCTGGAGAGATCAGGGGGTATAAGCAACACTGTTTTAAAATATTTCTTTTGATCGTCAAGGGATTGCTTGATAGCATTGTATATGTCAGTATCGTTTAATCCTGCATTGCAAGATGATTTCAAAATGATGGGATTCAATATTCTCACTCCTTGTATATTTACAAAATTATAATAGCCTAAAAAAACCACTGCCGTCAAACACTTTTGATCACTCACATTCACTATAATAAAAAGTTTTAATGTAAAGGTATGAATTAGTTTTTTTCATAAGAATCAAAGCTTACATCTCAGTTATTAAAAATGCTTATAAATCCTTGCACCGCAAGGCTATTTTTCTCATCCACAGTAATTGTTGTAATCTCACAATACGGCATAGTATCCGTCAAAAGAATTTCGTATATATTGGTGAGGCTTTTTCTTCCGGCAAGAACAATTCTTGTAACGCCTCTCCATTTTTGTTCAGCTATTTGCTTAAAACCGAAAATTATTCCACCTGCTATTACTCCTTCAAGGTAAGATTTTCTTTGCAGATTATCAGCGGCATTAAAAATTTTCATGGCATGGCATATGTAAAGCGCCCTGTTAAAACCGTACTTATTAAGGTTTTTTAACCCAAGCAGTGCTAACTTCGGGTCAATTGCTGATCCTGCCACAGAAACCGAATTTGACAATATTGTTTCAGTTGTTACAGCATGAAAAAGTTCTCCTGAAAAAGTTGACCAAATATCAACAAGCTCCCTATTCTTTATGAGTGCGACATGAGTGTGAGAACCAGGAAAAAAAACTGCTATGTCTTCATTTTCCCATTGCGGGTTGAGATTTGGGATTATTCCGAATACTTCTATCTCCTCGCCTCTCATGTTATTCACTTCGGCAATTGAGTCAGTATCAGCTTTGAAATCAGGGGCAACAGTCTTAACGCCTCTTATAAGTTTTATTTCTCTATTAAAAAAGAGTGCTTCATGATGAATATAAATACTGTCAAAAATCTTTTTCTGTGAAACAGGAGTTGATATATGAGGGACTTCCTTTATCCCAAACGGACTTGTCACCATACCGGACGCATATATGTCGGCAATCTGACTCTCATTCATGCTATTTCTGTGAAGCAACTCGTCATATAACTTCTTTAATCCTTCAAGAAGCACTAAATTACTGCTTGCGATCGAAGAATCCTTAGAACCTATACCGCTTTTTACCATATCAAGTATGATGCCGTCTTTGACAAGGTAAGCTCTTGTATTAGTAGTCCCTGAGTCAAAATACACAAAATGCATTTTTTTATACCTTGATTTTCGATAAGTATTCTTTTGCTACCCTTGTTATTTTCTCATAGTCGCCTTCATACACAGCTTTTACATCAACGAGACTTCCGCCGATTCCTACACCAATTGCTCCGGCTTTTATGAATTCAACCGCATTGTCTGCATCAATTCCACCAACCGCAATAACAGGAATATGGCTCAGCGGCGCTAATACTGCTTTTATGTACTTTGTACCCAATATACCTGCGGGAAACAGCTTGACGATATCCGCTCCCGAATAATATGCTAAAACCATTTCGGAGGGCGTAAAAGCACCCGGAATTGATATTTTCCCTAATTCTTTTGTTTTTTTTATAACCGAAACATCGGTGTTTGGTGAGATAATGTATTGGGCGCCGGAATCAACTGCATCCTCTGCCTGTTTTGATGTGAGCACAGTACCGACTCCCAAGCTGACATCATTACTAAATTCTTTAGCAATCAGTTTAAGCGATTTTAACGTGTCACTTACAGAAGCTGCGCTTTCATGATTGTACGTAACTTCAAGAAGGCTAATCCCTCCTTTAAGCAAAGCTCCAACTGTCGGCAGAATTCTATCCGATCCTACACCTCTAATGATCGCTATAAGTTTATTATCATATATTCTTTTTACAATGTTGTCGTACACAAGGTTTCTCCTTCCATTGCCTTAAGCTTTTTTGTTCTGCATAGCTCATCAAGAAATATCCTGTTTTTAGATTTCGGCGAGACAAATTTTAGCTTGTCTCACCGTAACATCATCATGAATAAATTATATTTTAATCCAACTTGCTATCTTCCAACAGTTTCCAGAACTACATCAAGAAGTTCGCCGCCAATTCTATCTCTGAATTTAACATAAAGCGGCGCATATGTCAGATTTATTTATTTTTTTCCTAAAACGCTCAAAGGATCATCAGCTACTCACCATTCAGCTATTGTCCCGTCTTCATTTCTCCAGATAGGATTTTTCCAGTTGTGTCCTTCCTTGTCAGCTTCGATCAATTTGTTTTCATCCATTTCAATACCGAGCCCAGGACCATTTGGAGGAATTACATAGCCTCCATTATAAACAAAAACCGAAGGATCTTTTAGATAATCCAGAAGATCGTTCCCCTCATTGTAATGTATTCCAAGACTCTGCTCTTGAATGAATACATTAGGTGTACATGCATCAAGCTGTAAACATGATGCTAATGCCACAGGTCCTAAAGGGCAGTGAGGCGCAACCGCAACATCGAATGCTTCCGCCATTGCTGCTATCTTCTTGCATTCTGATATTCCTCCCGCATGTGATAAATCAGGTTGAATAATGTCTACATAACCACCTATCAACAGGTTTTTGAAATCCCATCTCGAAAACATTCTTTCACCTGTAGCAATAGGGATAGAAGTTGCGTGCGCAATCTCCCTCAACGCTTCATTATTTTCAGCTAAAACAGGCTCTTCAATAAACATTGGCTTAAAAGGTTCCAGTTCCTTAGCCAGCACCTTTGCCATGGGCTTATGAACTCTGCCGTGAAAGTCAATTCCTACATCCATATCAAAGCCGACACAGTCTCTAATCGCAGCTATTCTTGCTATAGCCGAGTCAATCTTCTTATGGCTGTCAATGTAATGCATCTCTTCAGTTGCGTTCATTTTAACTGCAGTGAACCCTTGTTTCATCTTTTCCTTGGCAGCATCTGCGACATTGTTTGGTCTATCACCGCCAATCCACGAATAAACTCTGACTTTATCCCTGCATCTACCCCCAAGAAGTTCATAAATCGACGCGTTATGATATTTCCCCTTAATATCCCACAGCGCTTGATCTATTCCCGAAATTGCACTCATGATTTCAGGGCCTCCCCGATAAAAACCACCCCGATATAGCATCTGCCACATATCCTCAATACGTAGAGGATTAGCCCCAATCAAATAATACCCCATCTCTTTAACAGCTTCTCTGACAGTTGCTGCCCTACCCTCCACCACAGGCTCTCCCCACCCACAGATACCTTCATTGGTTTCGATTTTTAGAAATTGCCAACGTGGTTTAACAGTATATAATTTTAACCCGATAATTTTCATTGTGCACTCCTTTTTTATTAGTCTGTCTATAAAGTCACACCATCTTTAAATATAGAAATTTCTCTGTACCCATTCTTCTCATTCTTCGTAATAATTTCTCCCGATGCTAAATCGAGTACATAGCTAAACAATTCTTGTGTAAGAATTTCCATGCTTTTACCCTCAAGCAGTTGCCCGGCATTAAAATCTATCCATTCTTTTTTTCTAATGGCAAGATCTGTATTGCTTGAAATCTTAACTGTCGGAACGGGAGCGCCTAAAGGATTTCCAACTCCTGTAGTGAACAAAATAACATGTGCACCTGCTGCTGTAAGTGCTGTCTGAGTTATTATGTCATTACCGGAAGCTTCTAAAAGGTTAAGTCCCGTTTTTGTCGCTCTATCACCATAGCGGAGCACATCGACGACAACGCTTGTCCCTCCTTTTTGAATACATCCTAACGATTTTTCCTCAAGAGTTGATATCCCGCTTTTTTGTTGCCAGGTGATGGGTTTTCATAAATATTCAGAATATTACTTCAGTGATCCTGTTAATATGTATAACAAGCTTTATAAAATCTCTCATAACTAAGGTGTCTGACATAATACTCGTAGTAGCATCGCAAGAGACCGACTACCGCTTTGAAGCGATAGCCGCTCGAATTGCTCAAATTTGCCTTATCGATATTTTAATCACATGCATATCTTTAAGAAAACCGGATCAAAACCTCGATGTCATCAACAAAATACGCCAGGTCATAGCTCTAAAAAGGCACTAAACTATGAATTTTACATCTTAGCAAGCGCTGAGTAAACTCCCGTCAGAGCATTATAGCTTTGTTCAAATATAGGCATAATCTTTCTGTAAATCTCATGATGCTGCTTAATCGGCACAGTTTCTCTGTTCGTTTTAACGAAATCGTGTATCACGTCAAAGTTTTTGAACACACCTGCACCTACCCCACCTGTTACAGCAGCACCCATCGAAGTGGCTTCTTCAATGAAATTTGGTATAACGAGTCTGACATTAAAAACATCTGCCATAATTCGCGTCCATACTTCGCCTTTCGCGCCTCCGCCTATAACGGTCATTTTGTCTATATCAATGTGCTCTTTGAAAATGTCGAGTATAATATTTAAATTAAGCGCAACTCCCTCAAGTACCGATCTTAGTACGTCTTTTCTCTTATGCTCCATCTTAAGTCCTATAAATGCGCCTCTCGCTTCAGGATTCCACCAGGGGCTTCTCTCTCCAAGAAGATAAGGCAAAAACAAAAGACCATTTGAGCCTATCGGAGATTTTTCTATTTCAGCGTCGATTAATTTATATGGGCTTAATCCTGATTGCTCGGCTTCGTAGGACTCCATCGTACAAATCTCATTTTTAAGCCAATTATATGACCCTCCGGCACTTTGCATAGTACCGCATGGCGTTATAAGGCCAGGGACTATATGCGCCCAATTAAAAGTACGCATACCTTTATCAAGTATGGGTTTCTCGTTAGCAAGAGATATCCATGACGAAGATCCTATATATAGGTAAGTATCACCTTGTTTTACACATCCCGCTCCTACAGCAGCGCAAACCCCGTCACCACCGCCACAGACAACCGGCGTGCCGGGGAAAAGTCCTGTTTCTTCGGCCGCCCGAATCGTAACCTCGCCTACCACTTCTGTTGAAGCCACTATATCCGGAAGCTTTTGTCCGTCTATATCTGCGGCTTTTACTATCTCAGGCGACCATTCAAGCTTGTTCAAATCCATCGCGCATGTGCCGGAAGCATCGGAAAAATCCGTAACAAAACGACCTGTAAGTTTATGTATTATGTAATCTTTGGCATTTAAAATCTTATATGTGTTTTTATATACCTCTGGTTGATTACTTTTAATCCACATGAATTTCTCCAGCCCGTATGACGGGCTTATGCGATGGCCTGTAATTCCGTAAAAGCGCTCGTCACCCATTTTATCGCGAATAAAATCCGCTTCAGCAGTAGATCTTTGATCTGCCCAAATAATTGACTCCTTAAGCGGAGTTCCGCTTTTGTCAACGCACAGGCAGCCCATCATTTGCCCGCTGAAGCTTA
>Ga0209616_1000139_pt1 | contig 22198 bp, 20 predicted proteins | sample FlocCalmetaG_FD_184153 | JGI IMG/M metagenome (GOLD analysis project Ga0209616, IMG submission 184153) | Freshwater bacterial and archeal communities from Indian Creek, Illinois, USA - Floc-Cal metaG (SPAdes) (version 2) | ecosystem: Environmental > Aquatic > Freshwater > Unclassified ...
GTAGTGTGTAAATAGCTAGTTTTCAGGGGATTTTTCTGCCTGCAGAATAGCAGAAAACCCTTTAAAATCAATGGTCGGGGCGACAGGATTCGAACCTGCGACCCCTTGGTCCCAAAGGTCGCTCTGAGTTTTCAGCGGGCGCTTTCCGGCACTCTTTGGCACTGTACAGCACTCCCAACCTTACTCTTTGGCGCTTTGTAGCCCTGCGTGTTTCATAGCTTTCTTTCGGCTTTTGGGATTTTGTTAGGGATGGATTCTGTATATTAAAAGATGTGGCTCGGTTTTGGGGGAGTTTTGCGGGGCTTTTAAGCTGATTTCTCGGGTGGTTATGCAGTGGTTATGCAACCGAATGGGAGCTGTATTCCGCGTCATTTCACCAGCGCAAAATCATGAGCCTCCGTCAGCCAGCCCATGAGCTCATCGTCTATTTCCTCCACGTCAGCCACGATTACATGGTGCGTCCAGCGGTCGGGGTACGGCTCCACCGCCATGTGGATGCGCGGGGAGTCCAGCCGGTGGGACAGCCCAAAGGAGACGATGATAAACACCTCCGGGCAGCCCTTCATCTTGCGCAGGGAGACGAAGGCGAAACCGTACCGCTCCCGAAAGGTGATTTGGGTCTTTTTGACTTCAACGGTGACGTTCGGAAACGCCGCCCGCATCCGCTCGGCAAGTGCCGCATACAGCGGCAGCGCATCCGGTTTGGCGTTGAAGAAGAACAACTCGTCCGATGTCATGGTGAACCTCCTAAGCATGGCTGAAATAGTGAATCTTCATTTCACCGTTTCTTCCTTCTTTTTTCCGTAGTGGTTCGGGAAGTGTTCCTTTCCAAACTGCCAAAGGAACTTATCAATTTCTTTTAGGCCGAACTGCTCCAGTCCATAAAAGGCTCGAAACTCTCTCAAAATGCGCTTGAACTCGGGGTAGCTTTTTAACGCCTCACTGTGGAAGGTTGAAAAGCTGTCCACATTGCGGAAATAACATAGAACCTTGTCGACATAGCTGTCGTAAATCGGATAGTCCTCGGGATTATGATGGCTGCAATACTTCGTGGCAAAGGAATATAGCCTCAGGCGCTTGCCGCCGATGATTATGTTTTGAATGGCCTCGACAAGCGACTCGTCTCCAGTCCGCAGCCGGGTATCAATATTAAGGTCCAGAATATGCTTCGCGACAGGGAATATGGAGTAAATATTGGTGCTGTAAAAATCATTCAATACGGCGGCCTTGAGGAGAATACCTGAAATATCTGTGTTCTCCGGACAGAGATTGAAAAACAGTTTGTTCAGCGCATCCTCCTGCAAAGCATAGTTTTCCAGCTCGTCCCATGCACGCAGATATTTCTCAACCTCCGTAGCCGAGGGCTGAGGTACATCCGGCCTCCGCGCTTTCAGGCTGCGGACCGGACGCATATCATGACTGTGTACCTTTCCGATTTGGAGTTCTGTCATGTCCCCGAGGACAAAACGCCGAAAACGGCGCAAATGCGCTCGGTAGCCGCTGATATTGGCCTCCACGTTGCCCTGCGACCGCTTTCCCAAGGTGGCCTTAAGGCGTTCATACGCAATGGTATCGCAATCCGGGCGTTCCAGCATCGACCAAAAGTCCAGACTATCGTCGTGGCGAAGCAGATAAAACGCATCGGAGCAGCTCACCTGAATCGTAGAAGGCGACAGCCCCTGTGCTGTGAGATGTGCCCTGTACAGCTCTCGGACTCCCTCTATGGAGAGCGCTTTTAACTTGGCGATATTTTCGTTCATATTACACCTTTACAATCCTTAGCGGCAACGGCCATTATTGGATAGCCATGCTTGTGGGCCTTACATTAATTCTGGGATTAAATAATAATCCCATCGCAGTGGTCGATCTCATGCTGGACGATTTGGGCCGTCCAGCCGGTGAAGGTCTTGATGCGGGTCTGGAATTTCTCATTTTGATACTGCACCTTGATGGACTTCCAGCGCTTGGTCTTCCGTGTGCCTGTGAGGGACAGACAGCCCTCCTCCGTCTCATAAGGCTCCGACTTTTTGATAATCTCCGGGTTGAACATGACCATATAGCTGCCCTCGTCGTCAAAGGCGATGATACGCTTATTGACGCCAATCATGTTGGCCGCCATGCCCACGCAGCCGTCCTTGTGGGCGGTTAAAGTATCCAACAAATCCTGCGCCACAGGCAGGTCGGCTGGTGTGGCAGGCTCCGCCTTTTGAGAGAGAAATGCGGTGTCCCGCATGATTTCCTGTATCATAACTGCCTCCTGAGAAGCTCATCTTCAATCAGAGCCCTCCTGCTGTTCCCAGTTTACCTCAAGGCACCAAAGTTAGCAAGGTATCCCTTGGGCGGCGGCTTCTCTGGAGGTGTAAAAAATTAGTAGCTATCCTCACGAAATCATGGTATTGTGTGTCACTGACGGGAGGAGGTGACACAGATGCGCAGGATGCTGGAGGAATTTTATTATGGCAACATCAATCCCAACGAGCGCGCCTTCATCAGGGACAGTACTTACAGTCGGGCAGTACAGACCCTATCCGAAAACGAGGCAAAGCTGACCGAACTGCTGGAGGGCAAGGAAAAGAAATTGCTGCTTGACCTCGTCAATGCCCAAAGCATTGTGGACGGCACCACAGCGGTGGAGAGCTTTATTCAGGGCTTTCGCCTGGGGGCCAGAATCGCAATTGAGATCATGAACGACGAAGACGGCTGTTTGCGTGAAATCACGTAAGCAGCCGTCCTACTTATCTCTGGAGTAATTGAATGAGCGCCTCTGAAAAGGCCTTGTCCTGCGCCGCTGTGCGCTTGGCGGGGCCTTTCAGTCTGCCGCCGGCATTGCGGATCTTCTTTGCGGTGTGCCGGGACAGCAGGAGCGCATCGATGTTGTCCGCCGTATATTCCCTCCCATCTTGATTCAGCGCCAGAGCGCTCCGAGCGAGACACATGGCGGCAAGGCCGTAGTCCTGCGTCACCACCACATCGCCGGGATGGACCAGATTGACCAGGGCAAAATCCACGCTGTCCGCCCCCTTGGAGAACACCATGGTCTGCGCGCCCTCCCGCTCAAAGCGGTGAGAGGTGTCGCAGAGAATCCGGCACTCCAGCCCGAACCGCTTGGCGATTTTTATAGTCTCGTCCACCACGGGACAGCCGTCCGCATCAATCAATATTCGTCTCATATTCAAGGGCTATTCCGCTCCTTATTCCTTCAAGCTATGGTCGCATTATTGCTCTTAGTTTACCTCAAGGGGAGCGGATTGGCAAGTAATCACCCATGGCGCAGTGGCGGTAAAATGAAGTAAAAACTCGGCCCGCTTTTATGGTGGCATTGCCGGATAGCTATTTCTATCTTTCTGTGATATTGTTGCTTGCTGATAGGAGGCGAGCAAATGCAGAGAGAAAAAGGTATGACTGTCGGCGTTTGGGCGGAGCAATGGTTTATCCAGCGTGTCGGCAAATGGAGCCCCAACACCGAAGGCGGCTACCGCAATCTGATTTACAACCATATCATCCCCGGTGTTGGCAGGGCGGTGATGACAGACCTGACCGCCCGGCGAATCCAATCGTTTTACAAACGGCTTATCCAAAACGGCCTTAATGCCCGGAGCGTGTGGTGCGTTCATCTGCTGCTTCGGCGGTGCCTGGACGAAGCCTGTCGGGAGGGGCAGATACCCCTTAATCCGGTGCGGCTCTGCGCTGTTCCCCAAACGGAAGAAAAGAGAGCTATCCCTTTGCGCCTGGGGCAGCTCCAACGCTATATGAGTGCGGCGGAGAAGCTGGGGGCGCTCCCCATCATCTACATCGGACTGACCAGCGGCCTGCGGCAATGTGAGCTATTCACCTTGTCGTGGGCCGATTTTCATGCCCCCTATCGATATGTCCGCAAGGGAAAACGCCTGTTGGCCCTCAACGATAAGGCGGCCGCGTTGCTGGCAGACCTGCCGCCCTCCGCATCGCCCAATGTGTTTCTGAACCCCAAGACCGGCGAGGCGTACCGGCTCCACGAGTTTTACTACCTGCATAAAAAGATTCTAAAAGAAGCAAGGCTCCCATGGGCTGCCTTCCGTGACCTGCAGTGCCAGTGCATGGAGGTGGGGATATGACTATCCGGGAATGGGTCACCCATTGGCAGGAGGTCTACGACAGGCCCAAGTCACGCCCCACCACCTATGCGGCCCACGACTATATCTTTAAAAACCACATCCTACCCGGTCTGGGCGAGATACCTCTCGCGGGGTTAACAGAGACAATGGTTGGGGCCTTTCTGGAAAACCGAAAGCACTTCGGCAGCCACCGCCCCGAGAGCGCCAATTATCCGGGTCTCGGCGATGACGCCATGCGGGCCATCCATCGGCTTCTGCAACAGTGCCTGGATCAAGCGGTGGAAGATGGCAAGATAAAGAAGAACCCGGCAAGAGCGTTCCATTGTGCGAGGCAAAAAGGGGCCAAAGTCAATGTTCTCTCGGCAATGGAAGTCGAGGATTATCTGGATGCCGCCGCACAGCTGGGGTATCTGCCCATGTTCACGCTGGTACTGACCGCAGGGCTACGGCCGGGTGAGCTCATTGCGCTCAAGTGGTCGGATCTGAATGTAGAGAAGCGCGTGCTCACCGTCCATGAGGGGCGGTCAGTGGAACGCCGGGAACTGGCGGAGTATGCCGGTGAGACACGGACCATCTCACTGACTCGTCAGACGGTGCAGCTGCTGGAGCAGGAGCACGCCAGGCATCCCAACAGCCCGTACATGTTCCCGCACCCCGGCACGCTAAGGCCCTATTCGCCCAATATGGTGCGGCTGCTGCACAAGCGGGTGACGGAGCAGGCCGGTCTGGATCATGTCCGCTTCGTAGACCTGCGGCACACCTGCGCCGCTCTTGCCTTACAGGGCGGCATGGAGGTCGAAGCGCTGTCCAAAATGCTCGGCCATTCTCGAATTGATATGACCCGGCAGAACTATGCGAGGTATCTCCCTCATAAAGGTCGGAAGAAGGCGAAAACATCTGCTGTTGAGGTGCAGTCAGAAGAATTGGCAAAGGTATCAGAGCAGCTCGGTAACCTGATAAAACTCTAAAAAAGAATTGAGCGAGACATAAGAAGCGATATGGAATGCACCCGCAAAACTTGAGTCGCAATAAACAAAGAAATACGGCATGCTTGAAAAGACGATGCTGCCAGATGCAAAAAGAAAAACACTTGGTCTGTAAGGCGTGTCTGCCCCTAAAAGAGCTGAAGAACCGGCATACCCTTCCGTGAAGCGAGCATAAGAGAGATTCGGAGCATTATTGAAAATCAGATTGGCGCTGAACTTTTACGGTAGCAAGGGCTTCTTATGTGGCAGGAAATCCGACTGAAAGCCCTATTTCTTATTATGGTGAAATGATAGGATCTGCTGACCTAATCAATTTGCCACGTATTTAGGCATTCCCATTGAACACGATAAGATGGTACAGCGCTTGATTGATATTCATTTCTTATTATTCCTTGTTTTTCTATCTGTATACTGATAATCCGACAATAATCCATTGCAAATACGGAGAAAGAATGGTATATTTATTCTTGTATAGTTATACCTACTCGAGGGGATGGTTTAGTGGATTTTTCGATTGACAGATGGTATTCATTGGCTGAAATTACTGAGTATCTCGGCGTAAGCAGGGATACAGTTCTAAATTGGATTGCCAATAAAAGAATGCCTGCCCACAAAGTCGGTCGACTTTGGAAATTCAAGATTTCCGAAATAGATGAATGGATAAGGAATGCTGGAGAGATGAATCTAAACACAAATAATTATGAAATGGAATGAGTTAATTTATGAGTTTGCGTGTGTTTGAAGCTTTTGCTGGTATTGGCGCACAGGCAACTGCTTTGAAACGCCTTGGGGCAGATTTTGAAATTGTTGGGATTAGTGAATGGATGGTAGATGCTATAATTTGTTATGATTCTATTCACCATTCGAACGATCCAATTGGCACTATTCCCTCATATCAAGAACAGCTCAACTATTTATCGAAATTCGATTTTAGCCGTGACTCAACGAGAAAGACCAACATAAAGCTTTTAGGCCCAGAGATTGTAGAGCAGTTATACATTGCGAATAAAAGAAGTAAAAATTTCGGCTCCATATCTCAACTTACTGGCGAAGTTATGCCAAAATGTGACCTTCTCATATATAGTTTCCCTTGTCAAGATCTATCCACAGGTGGAAATGGAAAAGGAATGAAAAAGGGCTCAGGGACACGTTCATCGCTGCTTTGGGAGATTGAACGGATATTGAAGGAACTACATAGCTTAAATAAGCTACCTCAATATCTACTTATGGAAAATGTAAAAGCGGTTCTATGTGAAAACTTTCGAGATGACTTAGATATTTTTCTTTGTTTTCTCGAATCTATCGGTTATCAGAACGATGCTCCAATGATTCTAAATGCGCTTGATTTTGGTATTCCCCAAGACAGAGTACGTGCCTTTATTGTAAGTAAGTTGGGCAAACATCCGCTCAAAATATCAGAGACTATCCAGAAGGCTAAGAAAGAACGCAAGTTTGATGCATATCAGTTTCTTAGGTTGGATTATAGCCGTGAAATTTTGCGCAACGAAGCAGACATTGCACAATTGAACGCAACGCCATCACGGCAAGTTATGTGGAATAAAAACGGCAAGGAAACAAATGCCGATACTATTATCCGAACTATTACTTGTAATATGGATAGAACTCATACAGCGGCTCTCTTCAAGTATAACGGCATTTTAGGTGATACCTTTAGAAGGTTAACTATTCGTGAGGCATTCTTGTTTATGGGTTTCACCGAAGATGAATACAATCGGACAATACATTTAGATTACAGCTATCGCCGTATGAATAAACTCATTGGAAACTCAATTGTTGTCAATGTCCTAACAGAGATATTCCGTGAAATGTTCCAGGGACGGTACAACATTCCTAAAAGACCATAGTTAGAACCGAGGTGATGTACGTGGGACGCATTATTGAAAAACAGCCGCCTGCAAAAACCCTTATTACAGGCATTCGTGCGATTGGATATAATTTTTCGACGGCTGTAGCTGACATCATTGACAACAGCATTTCCGCTCAAGCAAACCGTATTGATATAATCAGCGATGTTTCAGATAACAAAGCCTTTGTTGAGTTTCTTGATAATGGCGTTGGCATGTCCTATGAAGAACTTGAAAATGCGATGCTTCTCGGCTCGAATCGCGATGGCCGTGCAGATAGCGAAGTTGAACTTGGGCGGTTTGGATTAGGGCTGAAATCTGCGTCCCTGTCGCAATGCCGAGTGTTTACTGTCGTTAGCAAGATTCGTGACGAGCTGAACGCTATTGCTTTTGATCTTAATTTGATTGAGGCAGAGAACAAATGGAATCTCCGGGTCTTGGATAATGATGAAATAACCATCCTTCCAAATATTGATAAGCTGTTGGGCTACAATAGCGGCACACTGGTTGTTTGGTGTGAGTTTGACAAAATACAAGGAAGTGCTAAAAATTTTGAAGACTCCTTCCGCGACGCTATTGCGGAAGCAAAGCGCCATGTTGAGTTGGTATTCCACCGGTTCTATACAACACACGAGATGTTTTTTAACTTCCGTCGCATCGAAAGACGCGATCCCTTTCTCTGCGGATCAACACCAAGACAACAGACAGGTCATACAGAACGGCTCAAGGTTAACGGACAGGTAATTTCTGTTACACCATATTCTCTTCCTTATTGGAATACAATAACTGATGAGGAGAAGGCTTTGTTGGGTTATCCAAAGAGCCTACATGACGATCAGGGCTTCTACTTATATCGGAACAAGCGACTTATATCTTGGGGCAGTTGGCTTCGCATGGGATTAAAGAGCGAACAAAATAAGCTCGCCCGAATCCAGGTTGACATTCCGTCATCGCTTGATTCCATATGGATGCTGGATGTTAAAAAATCATCTGCCAGGATACCGGATGTCATCCGTGAACAACTTCGCGCATCGGTCAAGGACTCTTTTGTGCGCAGCAAGAAGGCGGTACGTTTTCCCGGATTGAAAGAACAACAAACGGAGAACCCTGTTTGGATACGCACAGTCAATATGCACGAGAAGACTGCACTTTATAGCATTAACAGGGACAACCCTCTTGTTGTAGAATTATTTGATAACTTGGGTCAGGGAGAAGCAAAGCTTCTTGAAATACTGTTATCACAGATAGAAACTTCTTTGCCGAAGCACTCCATATGGAATGATCACACAGACGAATCCGTGCAAATGCCGGACCGAAATAATGTCGTTGACAAAGAACAGCTTGTTTCGGAGCTTGCTGATATTTTAACTATGGCAAAACCAGAAGATAAGGCAGATTTGCTCGATAGATTGCTTAATTCTGAGGCGTACAGCTCTCTGAAAGATTATGCTGACTCCATAACAAGGAGGATCATTGGACAATGAATAATGCTGACATCACCAAAGCCTTATCTATCCTTGAAACTTTCTTGGAGAAAAAACCAACCGCTCATCAGGAACTTGTTGAACAGGCTATTTCCACCTTAGGTTTTATAGGTATTACTAACTCCTCTCCTAATTTTCAGCAGATACTCGACGAGGTAATCCGGCGCTACGAAATTAATGTCGGCGTAAAGACTTTTGATCCAGATGTATTGGTTGCAGACCCCAGTAGTGACATTTGGTTCACTTCACAACGCGATGATTTCCCGCGTCCCTATTTTGAGCGCTACTGTACTTTTTTACGGCAATCAGGTTGGGATGGTGATACAATAGAAAATCTTGAATTGAGTTGTGAAAAAACACTTTCCCGCTGTGCGAACCCGCTTGGATCTCCAGAAGATTTAGAATCTAAAAAACGCGGATTGGTCATGGGAGATGTACAAGCTGGAAAAACTGCAAATTATCTGGGATTGATTAATTTGGCTTGCGACTATAAGTATAAGGTTATTGTTTTACTTGCTGGCTTGACGAACTCATTGCGTGAACAAACCCAAGATCGTGTGGATTATGGATTTATCGGTGCATTTAGTAATTCAATCGGTAGCGGTATGATTGAATATGTAGGTGTCGGTGAAAATACAAGACAGTATTACGGCATACCGCTTACAAACTCAGACTGGGATTTCAAAAAATTTATTCAGAAGAATACAAATGCGCAGGCACAGGATTTTAATAAGCCTGTTATCTTGGTTGTCAAGAAAAATGCAGCAATCCTTAAAAGCGTATGTGATTGGCTAAAGCCTGGCGAAAATATTTCAGGCAATAGTATTCTTATCATTGATGATGAAGCGGACAATGCTTCTCCGAATACAAAAAGACCGGAATATGACCCCTCCGCTGTCAACCGCAGAATTCGCGATATATACAACAAGTTTCCGATAGCATCCTATGTCGGATTTACCGCCACACCTTTTGCAAATATCTTTATTAATCCTTTTGATGCAGTTGATTCAGATCAGGATTTGTTTCCTCATGACTTTATTGTTCAACTTAATGCACCAAGCACCTATTTCGGCGGGGAGCGGGTATTTCCAAGCGACGGGTCAATCCCAACCGCTATCCGTATATTGAACACAGAAGAACCGTATTTTGTTCCTGTAAAACACAAAACAGACCTTACAGTCAGCATCTTGCCGGAAAGCCTCAAAGAAGCGATTTTAAGTTTTCTCATCAACAATGTTGTGCGAACTCTACGCGGGGACAGGCTAAAGCACCGCTCAATGATGATCAATGTAACAGCTTTGAATGATCCCCAAGAAAGCGTACATGAAGCTGTAAAGTCGTATTTGAGGATTCTTACAAACATAATTGAACAGGATTCCTACAAGACAGAGCGCGAATTTATCTCCAACGGAGAAATGCGAAAAATGTACGACCTGTATACCATAGGAGATGCTAACAGAGCGGATTTTTATGAGGAAATTCGTAGTGATTTTGCGTGGATTGATGTTCAACGAGGACTTTATGAAGAAATAAAGGAATTTGAAACCGCTATCATAAACAACCGATACAGCGGAGAATTGCGATATGATTATAAAAAACGTGAAAAGAAAGGTGCAAGAGTTATTGTTATCGGCGGTTTCGTGCTATCCCGCGGTTTGACGTTGGAAGGACTGTGCATCAGCTATTACAGCCGCAGCGCGACCGCCTACGATACTCTTTTGCAAATGTGTCGGTGGTTTGGATACCGTCCGAGATATGAAGATTTATGCCGTATTTATATGTCGCAAACCAGTATAGATTCCTTCGGTTCGGTTATGGATGCAGTGCGCGATTTAAAAGATCAGTTCCGCGAAATGGAGCTTCAGGGGAAAAAGCCGGAGGATTTTGGATTGATGGTTAAGGAGTCCCCTGCTACGCTTGAAACAACACTGCTGATTACCGCACGGAACAAAATGCGACACACGCAGGTTTTTGAACATTATGTTAACTACGGTGGGGTTTACGCAGATACATCCAAGCTCTTTAAAGATGCAGATAAAAATCGCAAAAATCGCGAATTGCTTGACGGTTTTATTAACGAACAAAAAGATAAAGGGTTTTTATTTGAACAGGTTGGGGAGCGTTTTATGATGCGAGGTATTCCCAGCTCGGATATCGCTACCTTTATTGGCAAGATAACAATTCCCAGCGGACGCGGTGTGAACCAGCGATTTGACTGCGAAAATCTTTCTGCTTATACGGCAGAGAGCAAACTGTTCCCTGAATGGGATGTTGTGATTGCCACTGGCGACTCGTTGCGTGATATAACCGTTCAGGGCAAGAACATAAATGTTGCCGTCCGTACTTTCCATTTGGGCGATGCCGATGAAAACTATATCCGAATGGGCGGTTCGAACAACAGAATTGTAGATCCCGGTATTTTTAATAGCGGAATATCAATTACTGCGGAACAGAGGCAAAGGATTCTTTCAGGGAAAAAGCCAAGACGGACAGGCGGTCAGCCCGATCAACTTTCGGCAACAGACTGGTTGAAATTGCGTGAACACCCGCTTTTGGCGATATATCTTATCGATTTAAAAATAGATGATGAAAATTTACCTCTTGCAGAAAGAGAACGCTATGTTGCAACCAAAGAGGCATTTGGATCTGATTTGCTTGTTGGGTTTGCTGTTGGATTCCCCGCAAAAGAAGCAAAAGAACTGCTACGTTACCGAGGAAATCTTGTAAAAGTAGCAGAACTTACTAAAGGGGATGACGATTTTGACGAGGGGGAACTCGATGATGAATAATTTTGGAAAGGAACTGTTCGAAACCATTTCTAACGAAATGGGCGCACAAAAAATGATCGAGGTCAACTCTGTCATAAAAGTTTATTACGGAATGAGCAATGAAGGTCATTCCCGTCTTTCGTTTATGTCCTCTCTTGCACCGCCAAAAATGGATTCTACAAAGCTTCTTAAAGTTATTCAGGGAAAAGAAAGCGAAAGGGTTTATTGGACAAGCTTCGACTTATTGGAATCGACCGCAAGGCAAGTTTTTTATTCTTTCTGCAGCGACTTGGTCAATGCTGTTGAAGGGATAAATGAAGAAAAGAAAGCCTTGGTTTATTTGAAAAATCGATTTCATATTTGGAAAGCTATGTTTAAAAAAGGTAACAGTAATATCTCCGTTGAAGTGCTAAAAGGATTGTTCGGCGAATTGTACTTTATTGATGCTATTCTTGCCGATAAATACGGAATAAGCAAAGCTATCTCCGCATGGAGCGGTACGGACGGTACGGCAAAAGACTTTTCTATCGGAACAGATTGGTATGAAATTAAATCAGTTTCTACTTCATCAGTTAGTGTTAAGATTGCCTCCGTATCACAACTGTCATCAGATACGCCTGGCCACCTAATTATAATCCGATTGGAATCTATGTCACCCGCATTCACCGATGGAAAGTCAAGCATTAGCGAACTGTTTCATTCCATATTGACCAAAATTGATTTAGACGAGACAAAAGAACTGTTTCTTAGTAAGATTCTGACTTACGGCCTGAATATGAACGACGATTGTTGCACAGAAAAGTTCAGGGTTGTTTCAGCGCAGCCATATTGTATAGATGACAGCTTTCCGAGATTGTCAGAGTCAGATATAAAGCACAAAGAGATTTGTAAAGTATGCTATGAGCTTATTATTAACTCTTTGGAGCGGTTCAAGGAGGACGTATAGTAATGGACTTGCTGGAGTATAGAGAATACTATTTGAATCAGATCAAAGCGACGGCCATTGAAGAGGAACGGTATCCTTACGAGGTCTTTATTGATCTGGTCTCTGAGATTATGATTAGCGACTGGTCACTTCTATCGGCAATTGATCAGTGTCAGTTCTCTGAACCCAGAGGTACGCGGGCTTTCAAGAGTATGCTCATCCATGCAGGATCGCTTGAAATTCCAACTAATACAGTTAATTTATTGTTTGCTGACTTCAATGGTGAGAACATAGAAAACATCAACAATACAGACATTAGCACACATAGCGACCAAATGATTAATTTCGTTGAAAACGCTATCAAGGGATATTTCGTCAATGGTGAGCAGTCTAACCCTGCCGTTCAGCTCGCATTTGAAATCAAGAGGCGCGCCACTGAAATTTATAAGATTCACCTGTTCATCATTAGTACGAACCAACTCAGCAGACGTGTTAAAAGTATCGATCTTGCTGATGTTAATATTCAGGGTAGAACCTATAAAGTCGAACTGGATGTTATTGACATCGAAAAAATCTACAACGCTCAGCTCGCAACATCAAAAAAAGAGGATACCATAATCGATGTTGTTGATTACGGCATTAGGGGCATCCCATGTATCAGAGCGGATGTTGGGGCAGGCAGGTATGAAGCATACCTGGCAGTTGTCCCCGGTGAATTTCTTTCAAACGTGTATAAAAAATTTGGCCCGCGACTTTTGGAACGCAATGTCCGTTCATTCCTCCAATTGCGCGGTGGTGTCAACAAAGGGATTCGTGGAACGATACTCAATGAACGTGAAAATTTCTTCTCATACAATAACGGGATATCTACTACGGCCAAAAGTGTGGTTATTGAAGATGTACCAGATATTGGGCTATGCATTACCTCGTTTACGGACTTCCAGATCATCAATGGCGGCCAGACCACCGCTTCACTTGCTTCGGCAAGCATAAAAGAAGGCGCACCATTGGATGGAATCTTTGTTCAAATGAAGCTTACAGTTATTCTTGAAGAAGGCGAAGCCGGTGATGAATTTATTCGAAAGACATCGCAGTATGCCAACAGCCAAAACAAGGTTACCGCTGCTGATTTAGTATCAAACCACCCATTTTATCAGCGTATGGAGGATTTCTCAAGAAAATTGTTCGCACCGCCATCAAAAGGCCTACCATATCAAACCATTTGGTTCTTTGAGCGTTCACGTGGCCAGTATGAACAGCCAAAAATGAAGATGAAGCCAGCAGAACGTGCTACATATGAAAGGGTCAATCCCACTAAACAACGTTTTGACAAAAAAGACCTGGCCAGATACCTGAATGCAGCGGATATGCTACCGTATTATGTGGCTTGGGGTGGCGAGGTCAATTCGCAGCGTTTCCAAGCGAAGATGGAGGATCAGTGGAAAAAAGACCCTGCCGTTTTCAACGAATCTTATTTCCGTGATGCTGTCGCAAAAGCCATCCTGTTTATATTCGCGAGAAAAGCTATCTTGGGGCAGGATTGGTACAAAGAAAGCGGCGGATATCTTATGCAGACGGTGGCCTATTCCATTTCAAAACTGATTTTTGAAGTGCAAAAACTCGGAATGCTGATGAACTACCGCCATATTTGGGATAGGCAGGAGCTTCCGGATTTCTTAGTAGATGATATCCTGAGAATCGCAATACTGGTCAGAGAAGTGTTTTTTCGTCCCGGCCTCGGCAATATCGAAACCTATTGCAAGAAGCCGGAATGTTGGGACTTTATAAAGGAACTTCCTTTTGAGTTAAGTGTATCAACAAAAGCGTTTTTAGTAACCAAAAATGATATTCGTGATGAGAAAACATCTGCAAAGAAGGAGCAAAAATTCACCGACTCGATATCGACAGAAGTAGAAATATTTAGTTTTGGAGAAGCCTATTGGAACCGTCTCTGTACCGTTGGCAAAGAGCAAGGTATACTCAACGGCAATGATATACAGTTATTAGGCTTAGCCGCTGAATACTGCCGTGGAGTGCGGGGCTTGCCGCAATCACATTTTAAGAGGATAATGGCTGTTCGAGAAAAGCTCAAGCAAGCCCAGATACAAGTGTAATTATTGCGGCAAATTAGAGAAAGCCTCAAAAGTCCCTATATTTTGGCAAAGCAATTTTATTAGCCTAAACTAAAACATCTCCAATACCTATAAAAATACAATTACTATCCCTGCACCGAATCAGCTTGTATCCTGCGTCGCTATAACCAAAGAAAAGCCCAGCGATGATTAAAGCTCCGCCAACAGCTTACGCAACTCCACATCACTTATTTTCCCTCGCTCCGCTTGCTCTTTCAGATCCTGCGCCTTGGTAACGGCGGCGTTCCAATCATCCCCGCTGATTTTTCTTCTATTCTTTCTCACCTTCAAGCGATTATAGGCCTTCGCATACTCCTTCTGGGCAGGGGTGGCGGAGGCCCTTTCTTTTGCCTCTTTCCGGTGGGCGCCCACCTTGCGGCAGGTGCGCTCGGTCTCACCCGGCGCAAGGTTGTTGCAGTAGCAGATGTTGTAGCCCTCGGTCAGCAAAAAATACCGTCCGCAGTTGTGACAGCGGCGCGGGGCGTTGCCCGCCATCAGGCCACGGTAAAAGTCTGCGTAGAGAAAGTGAGAGAGATAGGAGAATTCCGCTTTCTCGGCCAGGATAGCCTTGCCCTTCTCGGTGGGGTGTGCCACCGGGACGAATTTGATTTGCGTAGGAAAGCTCTGCTCGAACTCCGGCGCGGCAAAGAGCTTCCCGGCGGCGCCCATATCCTTGAAGTAACGTGCGTAGGCCAACGCATAGGCATCCACACTTCTCCGCTTCAGCGGCTCGAGGTAAAACTCAAGGATCCCGACTGTCTGCCCTCTAAAGTTGCGAAGGCTCTCCGGGAAGTACTCCAGACCGTTCAAAAGCTGCTCAAACATGGCGTGGCCCTCGGAATGAATATCGAAAACCTCATCCCATTTTTCTTTGTCTGCAAACGTGAGCGGCAGGAGTTGATAGGTGGTCTCCAAATCCATGTCCAGCTCCCGATAGAAGGGCAGCGTGAAAATCAAATCCCAGACAGCGTTCAGCTTCTCCTGCGCGGAGCAAGCGGCGCTGTCTGTTTTTTGTTGGAGCATGTCCAGAGCCAACGGCAGAAATGCATTGATGCGCCGATCAATCTCGCTCAGCACTTCCCCATCCAGATTCAAAATATCGGTGGCACACTGCCCCAAAGGAAACGGCTTGCCGCTTACAAACATCTCGCCCTTGCCAAAGAGGACAGAGAACCGATCAAAATAGTCCATCATCATGCTATGCCCCCGTATCCGATAGAGTTCTGGTATTTACCCATTACAGCCCGGAACTATTGAAACTTCTTTTCGGCTATGCTACGCTCATTGTACCAGATAGAAAAATTAAAATCAATCGCAAAAAGGGGCGGAAAAAATATGATTACAGAAGCCGCAAACGAGTGAAGCAGAAAAAGAGAGGAGATGCAATTTGAAGTTCAACCGATGGCCCAAGCGCGACCCAATCAAAAACTACTTCCCGGTTCCCAATGAGATTTATCATCTCGGTCTGGAGGCCGGCGAAATTGCCATCTACGGCTACCTGCTCTCCATCGAGGACAGGAAAACCTACCAGTGCTACCCCAGCTACAAAACCATCGGCAAAGCGGTGAAGATGAGCCCCAACACGGTGCGAAAGTATGTTGCGACGCTGGAGGAGAAGGGGCTCATCTCCACCGAGACAACCATGATTCGCCGTAAGGACGGACGGCCCATGAACGGAAGCCTGCTCTACACCATTCGGCCCATCCAGGGCGCGGTGGAGATATTCTATGCACGGCAGCTCCACAAGCTGGAGGAGGATGCTGACAGGCAGCGTATCGCCAAGCAGCTGGCAAAGCTCGAGCACAGAAGCCACTGTGAGCCGCTGTGTGCCCCTTTGGACGAGGAATCGAGCCCCAGCCCCACCCAGGGCGAGGAAAGCGAAATTGAGCCGATTTCGGCTCCCTTTCCGGAGCCCAGCGAAGCTGTTTGGGACGATGAACCGAGGACGAAGAGAGAAGCAGGATAAAAGCGTGGCGTCGCAAGCGACACCCCTGCAGAGCACGTCTGCCCGCAGTGCGGGCAGTTGCGGGGGTTTTCAGGTAGACGGAAAGCGGCGTCTATTCGGAGGGGAAAAAGGGCATCTGGCATCACTCTTGCCATAAACCCGCTATTTACAGCGGGTTCAGCAGATGTCTCAGGTCAGAAATGGAGGTACTATGGCAAACGAAACAAAAGATAGGCTGGCATTTCGGATGCACCCGGAAACCAAGCGAAAGATTCAGCAGTGGTACGAGGCGGACAATTGCAGGAGCATGAATGAGTTCATTGAAAAGGCAGTGAACTTCTATGCGGATTATCTTGCCGCCAACGACAGCAATGCGCTGCTCCCCACGGCAATCTCATCCGCCATGGATGGAAGGCTGGGGCTTCTGGAAAAGAATCTCTCCGCGCTTTCCTTCAATCACGCGGTGGAGCTGGACATGCTGACCGGAATTATCGCGGCCGCATTCGAGTTTGATCAGGACGATTTGAAGCGCCGGCGGGGACAGAGCGTCCGCAATGTGAAAGCCACCAACGGCCGCATCTCACTGGAGCGGCGCGTACAGGAACAGCGGGAGGATGAATGGCAGGACTTATTCTGAAGAGCCCCTATATCAAAAGTACCGGCGGCGCATCCGGCTACCTGCGCTACATCGCGACCCGCGAACGGGTGGAGCTTCTGCCGGATGACCGACCGCCCACGCGGAAGCAGGAGCAGCTCATCGCAAAGCTGGTGCAGGATTTCCCGGAGAGCGAGGAGCTGTACGAATATGCGGACTACTGGGAGAAGCCGACCAAGGCCAACGCCTCAACCTTCATCACGCTGGCACTGGAGCTGAGCTGGGATGCCATTCATCAGTCGGAGCAGTATATGAAATACATTGCCACCCGCCCGCGCGTGGAGTGCATCGGCTCTCACGGTCTGTTCGGAGATGAGGATGGCGTGGATTTAGAAAAATCCGTGGCAGAGCTGGAGAGCTACACCGGGAATGTGTGGACGCACATCATCTCCCTCAAGCGGGAGGATGCTGCCCGGCTGGGGTATGACAGCGCCAACTCATGGCGGAGTCTCCTGCGGGCACACCGCAACAACATTGCCGCAGCCATGAAGATTCCGCCGAATGATTTCCGCTGGTACGCGGCGTTCCACGATGAGGGCGAGCATCCCCACGTCCACATGATGGCCTGGTCGGCAAAGCCGGGGCAGGCCTATCTCTCCAAAGACGGCATCCGACAAATCAAATCCAAGCTGACCAACGATATTTTCAAGCAGGAGATGCTTCATCTCTACGAGCAAAAATCCGCCTCCCGCGATGAGCTGGTGCGGGAGGCGCGGCAGGCCATGCTGGAGCTGACCCAGTCCATGGCGCAGGGCATCTGCAACCATCCCGACGCCGAGCGGCTGATGCAGGAGTTGGCGGAGCAGCTGGAAACGGTCAAGGGCAAGAAGACCTACGGCTATCTGCCCAAGGCGCAAAAGAAGCTGGTGGATGAGATTGTCAGCCAGATGGAGCGGCTACCGGTGGTGAGAGCGTGCTATGATAAGTGGCTGGAGCTCCAGGTCGCGGTGGACGGCTACTACCGCGACACGCCTCGGGAACGCATCCCACTGTCGGGACAAAAGGAGTTTCAGGCCGTCAAGAATGTCGTTATCCGGGAAGCGGAGCGCATCCGTCTGGGTGAAATCAGCTTCGAGGACAGGGGTATCCGGCGAGAGGATGAGCCGGAGAGCGATGGTCGGGCGTCCCATAGCTACTGGACTTTGAAGGATACCATCTATGACCGCAGCATCCCGCTGGAGGAGCGCAACGCGGCGGTACAGGAAATGGGAAACCTTGCGGAGGCGGGAAATCCCTACGCACAATACCTCATGGGTAAGCTGTGGCGGGATGGGCCGCTGCCGACCCCGGACTGGGTGAATGCCCGGCACTGGTTCGAGCGGGCGGCGCAGCAGGGGCATATCGTGGCGCAGTACGCGCTGGGCAAGCTGTATCTTTCGGATGATGTGGAGGTGCGCGCCCCAACAGAAGGACTGCACTGGCTGGAAACGGCAGCCCAAAACGGCAGCCATTACGCCGCCTATCGCCTTGGGAAGGAGTATTTCAAGGGGGAGGTTACCAAGAAAGATATGCCCAAGGCGCTGGAATATTTGAACCGTTCGGCAGAGGCCGGCAATCAGTTCGCCCAATACATGCTGGGGAAGCTGTATCTGACAGGCCGGGAGATTCCCTATGATAAAGAGCTGGCCGTCCATTGGCTGACCAAATCTGCCAATCAGGGGAATGAATACGCAAAGTTCTTTCTGGACCGGCAGGAGGATTTCCGCCCGCCCTCGGTGATGCTGTCGGCAACCCGACTGCTCCACCACATGGGCCGAATCTTTCAGGAAAACACCCTACCCAAGTCCCGCCCCAGCGGGATACAAATCGACCGCAAGCGGCTGCAAAAGCTCCGGGAAAAGAAGATTGCCCAAGGGCATAAACCCAATGACCGTGAGGAACAAAACTGGACCATGTCCATGTAATCGGCGTTAAAATCTGCGCCGCAATAATCAAAGAAAAGGCCCTTCCTGACGGAAAGGCGGAAAGGACACTGCATGAAGAAATCCAGATATAAATCCTTTGACGATCTGCCTTTGATGCTGACCGTGCCCGACGTCTCCAATGTGCTGGGCATCGGCCTGGCCCACGCCTACGAGATTGTCCGGCGTCGGGATTTCCCAACCATCACCCTCGGCTCCCGCATCATCGTCCCCAGAGACAAATTTATGATGTGGATTGATGCTCAGGCGGACAAAAAAGATGAGAGATTTTAATAGCTATTCTCTCGATTCTGTGGTATGTGTTGGTGCTAAGAAGGAGGCGATTTTATGAGAAAGAAGCGTGCAAACGGGGAGGGAAGCATCCGCAGGAAACCCAATGGCCGCTGGGAGGGCCGGTACACGGTGGGGGTAGATCCCGCCACCGGCAAGGCGATTCAGCGAAGCGTGTCCGGCAAGACCCAGGCCGAGTGCAAGGAGAAGCTGAAGAGGGCCATTCTGGACAACCGGGGGCTGGCCATCAACCACACCGGCGACTACGCGGTGGCCGAGTGGTGCCGGCTGTGGTTTGAAACCTACAGCAAGCCCAACATCCGCGCCAGCACGGCCTACAACTACAATAACGTGATTGAGAACCATATCATCCCCGCCATCGGAGCCGTCAAGCTGCGGCAGCTGACTTCGCTCCACATTCAGAGGATGTATAACGATACCAAGACCCACGGTCGGGTCAAGCGGTTCGAGAAAACCACCGACTTAAGCCTCTCAAACAGCTATGTACGGGGACTGCATATGATGCTCCACAACTGCCTGCAGCAGGCGGTGAAGGAGCGGCTGATCCCGTACAATCCTTGCGACAACTGCCGCATCCCCAAAAAGGAAAAGGCCGAGATGAAGATCATCCCGCCTGAAAAGGTGGGAGTCTACCTGAAAGAGGCGGAGCAATACGGCGTGCTGCCCATCTTTTATCTGGCGCTGACCAGCGGCCTGCGCCGGGGCGAGCTGCTGGCCCTGCTGTGGGAGGACTTGGACGTGGAAAGCCGTATCCTCACGATAAATAAGCAGGTGACCCGGCAGGACGGCGAGCTGATGGTGTCCGAACCCAAGACGCAAAACTCCATCCGCAAGGTGGCGGTGCCCCAGCAGACGGTGGACCTGCTCATCGCGGAGCATGAGAGCCACCCGGACAGCCCTTATCTGTTTATGTCTCCCAGGACGGGCGGGATGTGGAGCCCGGACGCCATCGGGCGCATTCACAAAAAGCTGCTGGCGGCTGCGGGGATTGACACTGGCGTGAGGTTCCACGATCTCAGGCACACCTTTGCCACGCTTGCCATGCAGAGCGGCGTGGACGCCAAGACCCTGGCCAGTATGCTGGGGCACTACTCCGCCGGATTTACCTTGGACACCTACACCCATGTGACCCATCAGATGCAGCAGGGCGCGGCGGATAAGATTGGCGGGTTTATGGAGGGAGTGGCGGCGAGTATGCCGGAGCCGCCCGATCCGACGCAGGAAAGCGGGTGCAAAGTCATTAAATTTGCACAGGTGATGTAGGGATAACCAGCCGGGGAGGCGCATTTCGCACCTCCCTGGTTGGTTTGGTAGAGCTATTAAAATTAGCTTCATATGATAAACCCTGAAATGGTTTCGCATTTAATAAAAATAATGAGAAATTAGTGATATCCGAAACATCTGCCCAACTTTCCGCAGAACCAAGTTATCTATTTGATTCTTTTATTTCCACAAAACGCTAACCAGACTTTTCAAGAACAGTAAATGTTGTTGGTTTCTCAGGAGATTTCCACACATCAAGGTAATTTTATGTTCCATTTAGTTATCATCCAGTTCGGGATCGTCAAGAAGATTCTTCAATTCTGCTGCGATCTCCTGTGCTGTCATGGATGCAGTAGTCATTGCCAGTTTGCTTGCTATGGTTGGACTATATTCCATAACTTCCTTTTTGGTCAAATTGTGCCAGATCGGTAACAACATTTTTCCATTGATACTTTCAAGTTGGAAAAGGCCGTCAAGTTCCGCTTTTGTCCAATATTTATTTTTTGCTATGTAGTTGGGTGATAAAACAGCAACACCAAAACGGGACTTTCTCAGGCCATTGTCAATCTTGGCTCTCATTGAATCGCCCCATTTAATTCTTTCTTTATCGTACCACACCTTGATCCCAATTTCTGTCAGTGCTTGCACAAACTCGTCGACAAAAGATTTTTTATCTTCCCACGCATGGGAAATAAACACATCATACTCTTCAATATCGGGTATAGACTCTGACTTTGGTACAGGTATAACCGAAACCGTGCCCAACGATGTTGCTTGTTGCATAAGATCTTCAATCCGCTTGTCGTAGGATTCTCTCATCGTTTTCAGTTGCTTGTCTTGCTTTTTTTGATCAACTTGCTGAGCCTTTTGCAACTTTAGCACTTCGTCATTGCGCCTCTTTCGCTTATCTGCAATTTTCTTACCGAGGTCAGCACTTTCTTTTGATTTCCTTGCACTATCAGCTTGCCACCCCTCAATTTGTCGCATTTTACTGCGTAGCGTAGCTGGGCTGGTGTTTTTAGTTATGCTTTTCTGAGCAGCGCTTATTTTTGATTGAAACTCAGCATATTTCTTATCGGCATCAGATTTTTTCTTTTCTAAATCTGCAATTTCTTTATCCATAGTATTTACGCTTCTTTGGTATTGTTCAAATGACAACTTTCGACCCTCCAATCATTATCTAAACTTATTTTTTGCTTTGAACGGAAGATATAAACTTCGCATTTATTGCTAAACTCCGAATGACTCACCATAGAAAAAGCCGTACAGAAAACCGCACGGCTGGCTGTGGTAGGGCGCAAAGCCCACCGTTAATTAATTATAGCTGAAAATACCCGCTTTTACAACGCTAACCTCACGAATCCGACAGAACTCGCGATTTTTGACCCCGTTAGGGATGGGTTAGGGATTTGCACTTGCGGCGGCGGGAAAAATCCCGCCGCCGCAAGATTTTTCTTGGCTCAAACCGGGTAAAACGATTTGGGATAGAGCCCTAAAAAACAAACCAAAAATGCAGAAAAACCGCCTATTTAAGCGGTTTTTCAAGGAGAATTGGTCCGGGCGACAGGATTCGAACCTGCGGCCCCCTGCTCCCAAAGCAGGTGCGCTACCAAACTGCGCTACGCCCGGTTATTCAATTTTACGCCTTTTCGCGCCAGTTCCCAAAACACGAGATGGGCGTTTCATCCTGTTTAGCCTAAAATAGAAAAGACCGATTTTACGGGCATTTCTAGCTTTCTGGTTGACATAAAAATGCTGTATGTTTAATCTATTTTAGGGTTTTTTAATCGTATAGTGTGTAAGTAGTGTGTATTTTCTTATGCCTGAAAACATCCTATTGGCCTATATTTTTTGCGCATGAACATGTG
>Ga0209616_1000140_pt1 | contig 22138 bp, 20 predicted proteins | sample FlocCalmetaG_FD_184153 | JGI IMG/M metagenome (GOLD analysis project Ga0209616, IMG submission 184153) | Freshwater bacterial and archeal communities from Indian Creek, Illinois, USA - Floc-Cal metaG (SPAdes) (version 2) | ecosystem: Environmental > Aquatic > Freshwater > Unclassified ...
TACCTATTGGGTCAAGTGCAGATGTCGGCTCATCTAAAAAAAGCAGAGTGGGGTCGGGCAGTAGCGCCGCCGCAAGGCCGATTCGCTGTTGCATACCCTTTGAATATGTGCCAACCTTATATTTTTCTTGCCCCAAAAGTCCAACACGGGAAAAAATGCGTCGATTTCTTTCCTTATCCTTTTTTAGCCCATACAATTCGGTATGAAAATCCAATAAGTCTGAGCCTGTCATCCATTCTTGATAGCGAAAAAGCTCTGGCAAATAGCCCATACGTTTTCTTGCCTTAACATTGCCAAAGGGCAAGCCTAAAACCTGCCCTTCTCCTGATGTTTTGAAAACAAGACCTGTAAGCATTTTTATCAGAGTGCTTTTGCCTGCGCCATTGGGACCCAAAAGTCCAAATATTTCGCCTTCTTTAACTGATATGGACATATCGAGTACAGCCGTCTTTTCGCCATATCTTTTGCACAGGCTTTGCGTTTCAATCAACATTAACGAACACTCCTGGCAATTGCGATCAGCTCACTGTCGGACACATCGCCAACAAGTGCGTATAATACACCACTTTTTGTCCAAACAATAATATTGGCATTTTTGTTTTCAGATACCTCTTTATGTGCATTTGCCGAAGCTGTCTCGTCCATTTTACCCTGCAATTCCGCCATAAGCTCTGTCGGCAACGCCCCCATAATAATTTGCATATCAGATACAGAATACAAATAACCTGTTGTTCCACCAAGGTCTGCTTCACGACTTACGCCTGTGATAACAGGCAGATAAATATCCTTTGTGTCCGGGTCTATAGCCGCGAGCTGTGTACGGATATTTTCTGTAAGAATCGGCATATTCAGGATTTTTTGCCATATCTCTGATTTTGTTTCACTGCTGACACTGCTGTTCATACCCTGCGTCGCAATAAACACCACATTTTCATACTTTGCAACAAGCATTGGAGATAGTGCAACTAAAACGCTCTCATCATTTCCCATTGATATGTTCTTTTCGATTATATCAGTTGCAAAAAGCTCTACATTCTGATTTCTAAGTTCTCTCGGCAAGTTTACGTTAAAAGCTGTGAACTCGTCGATGTCACCAAGAGTTTTGAATTCGGGCTTTACCATTGATGGTTTTCTAAACTCGCCGTCCCTGTGTTCCTTAAACTTATCCTTGTTAGCTTCTGCATATTCCTTTGCGGTTTCAGCCATCTGGCTAATGTCATCAAGAGAAATATTGATAGTTCTGGTGTCACCAACTCGGAAAACAGACAGGGCTGAAACGGCAAACACCTGTACCTGCGGAACGGTTACAGCAATAAGTAGTGCTGCAACAATCGCTGCTATTCCAATCATTTTCTTTTTCATATAAATTCTCCTCACATTTAATCTAAGAGTATCATATCAATGCTTTTTGACCTGAATGTGTCCTTATCTATTTTTTTCACTAAATTTTCGCTTCATTTTATTATAACTTTAAAGGTTGTTCCGTTTTGAGTACTACTTTCAAATGAAATTTCTCCGCCCGATATGTCAACAATACGTTTGACAATAGAAAGCCCCAAGCCGTTTCCACTTTGGCTGTGTGATTTATCGCATTGATAAAATTTTTCAAATATCCGTTCTTTGTTTTGTTCGTCGATTATTTTACCCATATTGTTTATACAGACTACTGCAAATTCGCCTGCTTTTGCACAAGAGACACTTACATTACCACTTTTTTCAGAAAATTTTATGGCATTATCAAGTAAATTCAGCCATACTTGATGCAAAAGTTCCTCATCGCCATAAAAATCTATTTTTTCAAGGTCTGTATCAATCGTTAAATTCTTTTCCTGCCATAAGTCGGCAAGTAGTACAATCACCTTTCGTATCTGTTCATCAAGGGAAAATCGGACGGGTTTTAATACCATCGTGCCGCTATCAAGCCCCGAAAGTCTTAACATATTAGAGCAAAGCTTGGATAATCGTGTTGTCTCTTCTTTAAGAATTCGACTGTATTCAAGTCGTTCATCAAACATAGTGTTGTCATCGCTAATAAGCTCTGCAAAGCCTTGTATGGCGGCGATGGGCGTCTTAAATTCGTGAGATACACTGCTCATAAAATCCTTGCGTAAATATTCCATCTTGGATAGCCCGTCTACCATACTGTTAAAATTATCTGCAAGTGTGCCTATCTCGTCCTTGCTGGTATGTTTAACTCTAACAGAAAAATCTCCGTTTGTAACTTTTTTGGCGCAATCGCTGATATGGATAATAGGCTTAGTAATTCGATTAAGTGCCAAAAAAAGCAGCAGGCTACCAATTAGCGCACTCAAAATCAAAGCAACAAGAGAAAAAAGTCCCATAGATGCGTGTGTAAATTCGGTCACTATACCCAGTTTAATCGAGCCCCAGAAAACAAACATTGTTATAAGGAACGACAATATACAAGATGTACATAAAATGATAATTGCGGCGATTGTGCCTTTGGCTCTTATTGATTTCACGATTCTATTTTTCATGTCATTTTTTCCGCCTTATACCCAATTCCTCGTAATGTAACGAGTCGAAACTCCGGTCGATCTTCATATCGCTTTCGGAGCTTTTTAATGTGTCCGTCTACTGTTCGCTCGTCAACCTCTGTGTCCATTCCCCATATTTCACCAAGTAGTTCAAGCCGTGTAAATATCTTGTTAGGATAACTGAGCAGCTTGAATAACAGCAGAAACTCTTTCTTTGGCAATGTAGTTACTGTGCCATCAATCATTACTGTAAATGAGTTGTAATCAAGCGTAACACTGCCGAGTATAATTTTTTTCTCACTTGCTATTTTCGCACGGCGGAGCAGTGCCGAAACACGCAAAACAAGTTCGTTTAAGTCAACCGGCTTTACCATATAATCATCTGTACCAAGACGGAAGCCTCTTTCTTTATCCTCAAAGTCCTCCTTTGCCGACACAATCAGTATAGGCGTTTCAACTCCGGCGCTTCGCATGTCATCAATCAAAGTGTAACCGTCCATCTCCGGCATCATAATGTCACAGATATATAGGTCTATATGGTTTGCATCGGAAACCTCCAAAGCCTTTACGCCATTTTCGGCAGTCAAAACAGAAAATCCCGAAGCTTTCAACTTCGCCGAAATAAGCGTTCTTAGGTTTTTGTTGTCCTCAACAACTAAGATTTGAAACATATTATCACTCCATACCCATACGAGGCCTCGTCAGCTTTTTGTTATGTTTTTTACTCATGTAGAAAGATGCTCCGGTAAATTTTCTACATGAGCAGCTCTTTCTAAATGTTTTTATAATTATACCATTTCATTGTGTTCTGAATATGACCTATTGAAAGGAGAAAGCGTGTCGATGTGAATACATTATTATATATCTGCCAATAACCCCGCAAAAGCCGCCTCGAACCGGGCATCATCATCTTTTGACCGTTTAGAGGGACCCTTGGTTCTGCCGCCGCTCCGACGTATCTTTTGTCCGATGTGCCGCTCCATCAGTAGCATATCCATATTTGCGTCCGTGAAAATCAATCCGTTCTGATTGACAGCTTTCGCACCTTTGCCGATGACCATGGCGGCCAACCCGAAGTCCTGAGTCACCACAATGTCCTCACGGGTCAGCAAGCCTATCAAGGCGTAGTCCACGCTGTCAGCTTGCTTATCCACAGTGAGGACAGTGCTATACCCGTCGTACAATTCGTGTGAAGTGTCAATCAGCATGATTACGGGGATGTTCTTCTGCTTCGCCAGCCGGACGATAATCTGTTTGACCGGACAGGCGTCGGCGTCAACTAAGATTTGCATTCAATGTCTCCTCATAAATAGTGCAGACTGAGTCGAGTAAGCGGAGCGTGTCTATATCACCGTTCCCATGTAGGTATAGCCTTTCTTTGCGGGCGCATCTAGCAGCTTTGTATAGCTGAAATTTTCACTTTCCTTAGCGATATGGCATATGGCAATGCCTAAGTCGATAGCGCCTATCTTGTTAAACATTAAACCCATAATTGGATTGTTTTTTTTGCAGTAGCAATGGATTTTGTCGTCTACGGCAATGAAATACCAATTTTGTGCGTTTACTCCGCTAGGAGCAAGTCGCGCAGCTTCCAACCTGTCATCTGACCCTTCGCTGATTTCGGATAGCGGCTTGCGCTTAAAGTCCGACAATTCACGATGAAGAGGTTCTGCGGGTTTACCAAAGGATATACAAATCACTAAGGGCAAAGGGCTTGTCTCCTTCAGTAGAGGCTTTGAAACGCCAAGCCAACAGCACCCCAAGCCATTCTCGGAAAAAAATAAATCTAACTGCTGACCGATAAAGCCTATATTCTCCAGATAGCCATCCTTCTCCTCACTGCCGAAAATCAGGTAGTGTGGTGCAGACACATTAAAGAGCCCCTTGGTTTTATCGGCAATTTCAATGGAATAACGGATCTTCGGAAACAGCGGGGTTACACTGTTAATCTGGTCCCGCAGTTTCTCAAGGATTGCGTTATCTAGCTTTGCCATATCGTATTTCCGTATGGATTTACGCTTGCGTATTGTTTCGTTCACCTTATATCCCCCCATAACCTTCACATAAAATTTTCTGCTGCGAAGAGAGTCAAATTCGCAAAAATATATCCTTGATGATAAGTTCCTGAAACGATTTTCTATCCGCAATAATCACTGTAACACTTGAACCAAGAACACTTACCTAATAAGTATGCAAATCTAATCCTCTCCCCATGGCGAAATTCCGCACATTTGGAAAACGCATTAACCATCCTCAAGACAAAAGAACCGTCCCCATGTCTGTGATTAAATAAAAAACCCTTGATAATCAAGGGTTTCCCAATTTTGGTGGAGGCGAGGGGAGTCGAACCCCTGTCCGAAGACATACCCACGAAAGCATCTCCGGGCGCAGCCAGTGTATTGATATTCCCTTCCCCGGGCTCCCTCTGGCAGGATACCGGTTTAGGTAGCTTCATATGTTCCAGCATCGTCTCAAAGCTTTGACGCGCAGGTTCCCTGCCTCAATGACGCCCAATTCCTCAGCGCAGGAACTGTGGGTTGAACGCTAACCGCTTGTTAAGCGGCTAAAGCTAATTGTGTTTTATTAGCAGTTATATTTTTTCCAGGTTGTTAATGCGGCCCCAGAATCCGCAGCCCGCTTCTTTGCAAATACCATCCCCGTCGAAACCGTTTCGCCCCCATAAAAATGACTAGATAGAATTCAACATTTAAAGGGTATCATAATGCAGGATGCATGTCAATCATCATTATCATCAGTTGAGGCTTCCGTCAATACAAAATCGATAGTCCTTTTAGCCAGACTAGCTCCCGCGACCTTTATTCTTAGCGAATCGCCTAATCTGAAAATCTTTCGTGTTCTTTCACCTATCAAACAATGGTGCTTATCATCATAAACATAGTAATCGTCTTCAAGAGCTGTTACGTGTACAAGTCCTTCGACTGTATTATCAAGTTCGACATAGATCCCGAACGAAGTCACTCCGGATATTATTCCGTCAAACTCCAACCCGATTTTGTCAAGCATATATTCAGCTTTTTTCAGTTTTTCGGTTTCACGTTCAACTTCATCTGCAATCCGTTCTCGTTCCGAGCAATGTTCTGAAATAACGGCAACAAGATCATGTAGAACCGTCACTCGTTTTTTTGACATTCGGTTAAACACATCGTCTTTTATTATTCTGTGTATCATAAGATCAGGATATCTTCTGATAGGTGAAGTAAAATGACAATAATTCTTAGCCGCAAGTCCGAAATGCCCTAAGTTCTCGTGGCTGTATCTGGCTTTTTGTAGAGTTCTTAGCATTACGGTGCTGATGATCCGCTCCTCTTTTGATCCACAGATTTTCACTAAAAGATCTTGAAAAGCCTTTGAATGAATTTGTCCGTCAATGCCTTTAAGCCTATGTCCAAAATTATTGAGAAACTCATTAAATTCAATAAGTTTTTTTACATCAGGATCAGGATGAATTCTGTAAACAAATGGATAATTCTTCCGATATATATGTTCAGCTACAGTTTCATTGCAAATCAGCATGAATTCTTCAATAATTTTGTCAGCAATACCTCTTTCATAAATCTTAATCTCCTTAGGCCTGCCCTTAATGTCTAAGGTGATTTTAGATTCGTCAAAATCAAAATCGATGCTTCCACGATCGTTTCTTCGCTTAAACAGGATCGCCATGAGCTGCTCCATATCGCGCAATATTTCAATCAGGTCGCTGTATTTCTCTGCAAGTTGTGCGTTGTTATTTTCAAGAATTGCTGAAACGTCGGTATAAATCATACGTTCAACTGTACGTATGACTGTTTCCTCAATCTTATAGTTAACAACTTTACCGTTATTGTCAATTTCCATAAAAGCCGATAGCGTCAGTCTGTCAACTTTCGGATTCAGGCTGCATATGCCGTTTGAAAGTTCCGGCGGGAGCATCGGTATAACACGATCAACTAAATAAACGCTCGTTCCTCTGTCTTGCGCATCTTTGTCCAATGCTGTGCCTTCTTTGACATAATGGCTTACATCGGCTATATGAACCCCAAGATAATAATTACCGTTCGGGAGTTTTTCAAGAGATATGGCATCATCAAGGTCTTTCGCATCAGGGCCGTCTATGGTAATTATCTTCATGTTACGCAAATCTTTTCGCCCGACAAGATCGGCTTCGGTTACCTCCTTAGGGATTGAGGCAACTATGCTGATGGCTTCTTCCGAAAATTTCTCCGGTAACTCGTATTGTCGCGCTATAGATAATATATCAGTACCGACATCGTCTTTATTACCTAGCACCTCAACTATTCGACCTTCGGCATTTCTCCTGCCATCCGGCCATCTCGTTATCTCAACAACCACCTTGTCATCTGTTTTCGCATCACTCATGTCATCTTTGGAGACGAAAATATCCTGATTGATTTTTTGATCGTCCGCTACAACAAAACCGAAGGTTTTACTTCTTTCAAAAGAACCCACCACTGTTTTATTCGCGCGGGTCAATACTTTAACAACTTCGCCTTCTCTTGAGCGGCTACCTGATGCGTGCGATGGGATAAGTTTAATCATTATCCTGTCTTTATGCATTGCTCCCTTTAAATTTTCAGCAAAAATAAAAACATCAGCTTCGGTTTTATCATCGGGTATTAAAAATCCGAAGCCTTTAGGATTTCCTTGCAGATGTCCTGATATGAGACCTAAGTTCTTGGGTAAGGTGTATTTTTTCTTCTTAGTGAGTACCAGCCGCCCGTCATTGATCATGTCATCGAGGACAGATTGAAACATCCTTATTTCTCCTGGATGTATACCTATCCTTTCAGCAAGACTTTCAGTGGAAAGCATTGGATTTTTACTGTTTTTCAGCAATTCGGCTATTTTATCTTTTATGTTCATCACGGCTTCCCTTCCTTTTTTGGAATCAGAACCGCAAAAATTCTCAACCGTTTACTCGCCTTAATAAGGTAAGAGTAATTGCCAACACAATGAAAGCAAAAGCCGATATCTTCGTCCAAAGCTGCAACTTGCCCTCGAAACTTTTAGCCTTGTTCTTCCCAAAGAACGTCTCAGCTCCGCCTGCAATCGAACCAGATAAGCCTGCGCTTTTCCCAGGTTGAAGCAATACCACGGCAATTAAGAATATTTGCACCAATACGAACACTACAGTTAAGACAATTGTTAGAATCTGCATTAAAATGACCTCCTTAATATACGAAACACAGTTTTATTTTAACACAGAGAGATTAAAAGAACAATAAAAACAGATTTAGAAATATTTCTTAATACTTGATGAAATTGAAGGTCTTTCCCTCATCTAGACTGGCAGTTTCTGAGACATTCGAAAATTATGAATGTTTCAATGATTTGTTCGACCGGAATTCCAGCCTATTTAAGAATGCCCTAATGGCCTACCGCAAAATTAAGAGGAAATTCTTCCAGAAAGAGTTCTGTAGCTTCACGAAGATTAGCTAAGGCTTCTTCGATGGTTTCTCCTTGAGTGGTCGTACCGGTTTCAGGGTTAAATGCAACATACCCACCTTCTGAAGCTTGAGTCAAAATGGCTGATAATTCCATTAGCCTTCTCCTTTACCTTTAAACTGTTTATTACAAGACTATTCATCTGTATTACTTTCCAAATTCATAATTTCGTTGATACAGAAATAGGATTGTCTTCAATATCTTAAGCATCTGAAGATAACCGCATTACCTGCTTACCTATTATGATACAGCTTCAATTATTAATAGTCAATAAATCTCCAAAATTCTGAACTCATTATATAGAAATCGACTAAAGCCCTTAATCATGATGTAATAAAAGAGCGGCATTTTGCCGCTCTTTTTATTGCCATGTTTATCGATTCCGTCCTATTTGTTCTTTAAGTTGAAAAACACTCCAAGCCCTTTGTACTGAGCCATTGCGCCGAGCTCTTCCTCAATGCGCAGAAGCTGGTTATACTTGGCCACCCTGTCAGTCCTTGAAGGAGCGCCTGTCTTGATCTGTCCGGCATTAACCGCTACAACAAGATCAGCAATTGTGGTGTCCTCTGTTTCACCTGAACGATGTGACACTACGACGGTATAGCCTGCCCTGTTTGCCATTTGTATGGCATCGAGAGTTTCTGTAATAGTGCCGATCTGGTTAACTTTAACGAGTATTGAATTAGCTATTCCCAAATCAATCCCTTTTGAAAGTCTTTTAGTATTAGTTACAAAAAGATCGTCGCCCACCAGCTGTATTTTGCCACCAAGTTCTTCAGTTAGCATTTTCCAGCCATCCCAATCGTCCTCAGAAAGTCCGTCCTCTAATGATATAAGCGGATATTTATCGACAAGGCCAAGATAATACTTCACCATTTCTTCGGAAGTTCTTACTGCACCCTCGCCTACAAAATGGTATTTTCCATCCTCCGGGCTATAAAGCTCTGTAGCCGCAGCATCCATCGCAAGCCTTATGTCGCTTCCGTTTTTGTATCCAGCCTTTTCAACGGCTCTCATTATAAATTCGATAACTTCCTCGCTGGTTCTAAGGTTAGGCGCGAATCCGCCCTCATCGCCTACCGATGTGCTATAACCTTTTGCTGATAATAAAGATTTAAGGTTGTGGAAAATCTCAGTGCACATTCTTAAACCTTCCTTGAAAGATGCAGCACCAACAGGCATGACCATGAATTCCTGAATGTCCACTGTGTTGTCAGCATGCTTTCCGCCGTTTAGTATGTTCATCATGGGAACGGGAAGCATTTTTGCGTTTACACCACCAAGATATTGGTATAAGGGAAGTCCGAGTTGTTCTGAAGCCGCTCTTGCCACCGCCATAGATACTCCCAAAATTGCATTGGCGCCGAACTTGGACTTGTTTTCAGTGCCGTCAAGATCTATCATTAAACGATCTATTCCGACTTGGTCTATCGCATCCATGCCTATTATTTCTTCGGCTATAACATTTTCTATGTTTTCTACCGCTTTTGTTACGCCTTTCCCCAAATAGCGTTTTTTGTCACCATCTCTGAGTTCCGCTGCCTCAAATGCGCCTGTTGAAGCGCCTGAAGGAACAGCCGCGCGTCCGACTGCGCCTCCTTCTAAGTATACTTCCACTTCTACTGTAGGATTACCGCGCGAGTCTAAAATCTCGCGTCCTAATACATCAATTATTTCAGTCATGTCAATCGCTTCCTTTCTTATTTTGAAATTATACTAATCCCTGTCATCAGGGCGGGTTTAGGGATATTCATAAGTGCAAGCATCGTTGGAGCAATATCGCAAAGGCGTCCGCCTTCACGAAGTGTTATATTTTTCAGATTGTCGTCAACCAGAATAAATGGTACCGGGTTAGTCGTATGCGCTGTGTGCGGACTTTTTTTGTCTTCGCTAATCATCATTTCGGCATTTCCGTGATCGGCTGTAAGTATCGCCCTGCCGCCATATTTAAGGATTGCCTCGACCACTTTGCCTACGCATGTATCAACAGTCTCAACCGCTTTAACAGCTGCTTCCATTATTCCGGAATGTCCGACCATGTCACAATTAGCGAAATTTAAAATCATCACGTCATATTTGCCCGAGTTAACCCTCTTTACGGCTTCCTCAGCCACTTCATAAGCGCTCATTGAAGGTTTCAGATCATATGTTGCCACTTTCGGAGAAGGGATGAGCGCTCTATCCTCATTTTCATTAGGAATTTCAACTCCTCCATTAAAAAAGAAAGTCACATGCGCGTATTTTTCGGTTTCAGCGATCCGAAGCTGATTTTTACCCAAAACGCTGATATACTCCCCGAAAGTATCAGACAAGGATTGAGGATCGTATGCTATATTAATGTTTTCAAATGTCTCGTCGTACTGAGTCAGCGAAACAAAATGAACGGGGAAATATCCTTTTTCTCTAATAAAATCTGAAAATTCAGGTTCGATGAAAGCACGTGTTATCTGGCGCGACCTGTCCGGCCTGAAATTAAAAAAGATTATGGAGTCACCTTCACCCACTATCGCTGTCGGCTGTCCGTTACTTTGCACAACACCGGGAATGACAAATTCGTCATTCACTCCGTTATTATACGAGTTTTCCATTATTTCAACAGCAGTACGGGCATAATCACCTTTACCGAGTGTTAAAGCGTCATATGCCTTTTTTACTCTCTCCCATCGGTTATCCCTATCCATGGCGTAATAGCGACCCATGACTGTTGCAATGCTTCCGACTCCGATTTCTTTTATTTTGAACTCAAGTTCTTCTATGTATTCTTTACCGCTTCGAGGCGGAGTGTCTCTACCATCCATAAAACAGTGTACAAACACTCTGCTAAGTCCTTCGACCTTAGCCATTTTGAGCAAAGCATAAAGGTGAGTGTTGTGGCTGTGTACCCCTCCGTCGGACAAAAGCCCAAAAAGATGAAGGCTTGTTCCTTTCGCTTTCGCATGTCGAACAGCTTGTAAAAGAACTGGATTCTCAAAAAAATCCCCGTCTTCGATTGCTTTACTGATCCTCGTCAATTCCTGATACACTATCCGTCCTGCGCCAATATTAAGATGCCCCACTTCAGAATTACCCATCTGTCCGAGTGGTAAACCTACGTCCATACCTGCTGCGCCGATGGTTGTGCTTGGGTATTCGTTCCAATACCTATCGAAGTTCGGTGTTTTTGCTGCTAATATCGCATTGCCTTCTTTGTCAGAGCTCAGCCCAAAACCGTCCATAATTACAAGGGCGGTTAAATCCTTCATGTATATCCTCCCAGTCGTCAAAAATTGACTATCCTTGAAAACTCTTTTGCTTTTAAACTTGCGCCGCCCACAAGACCGCCATCTATATCGGGCATATTCATAAGCTCCGCTGCGTTGTCGGCTTTTACGCTTCCGCCGTAAAGAATTCTCACTTTATCAGCGAATTCGCGCGTAAACATCTTTCCGAGCACATGGCGAATAAAACGAATAACTTCGTCCGCATCTTTACTTGAGGCTGTTCTGCCTGTGCCAATCGCCCAAACCGGCTCGTAAGCTATGACAAGCCTGTCAGGGTCTACGCCGTTTAAGTCGGCAAGCCCTGCTGTAATCTGTTTTTCTACAAGCTCCATAGTTATTCCCTTTTCCCTTTGTTCAAGCGTCTCACCGACGCAAACAATCGGGATAAGTCCGTTTTTCAAGGTGAAGAGAGTCTTTTTATTGACCGTTTCATCAGTTTCGTGGAAATACTGTCTGCGCTCCGAATGGCCTATAATTACATATTCTACGCCGACTTCTTTGAGCATTTCAGGTGACACTTCCCCTGTATATGCTCCTTCGCTTTCCCAATACACATCCTGTGCTCCAAGTTTGATATCAGTCCCTGCCAATGCCTCTTTTGCGGCAGGCAAACACACAAAAGGCGGGCATACCACCACCTCAGGGCGCGAACCTGCAACCTGAGGCTTTAATTCCTCTATAAGCGCACGGGTTTTTGAAGGAGTGTTATACATCTTCCAATTCCCCGCAATAATCGGTCTTCTCATTAATCCTCCTATGCGTCAAGCAACGCTGCCACTCCCGGCAGCACTATGCCTTCCATAAATTCAAGCGATGCTCCACCGCCGGTTGAAACATGTGTCACCTTGTCTGCGTAACCCATCTGCTCTACAGCGGCAGCCGAATCTCCGCCGCCTACTATCGTTATTCCCTTGCAGCGGCTTAAATACTCAGCCATAGCTTCAGTTCCCTTAGCAAATGCCGGAAATTCAAAAACTCCCATAGGTCCGTTCCATATAACCGTTTGCGCATCCAATATCTCTTTGCCGAAAATTTCGCGGGTAACGGGACCTATGTCAAGCCCTTCCCAGTCGGCAGGAATTTTATTGCTGTCAACTATCTTGTGCTCAGCGTCGGCCTTAAACTCCATGGCAACTACATTGTCAACAGGCAGAAGGAATTTCACGCCTTTTACTTTTGCTTCTTCCATAAGATGCTTTGCCAAATCAACTTTATCGGCCTCAAGAAGCGATTTCCCTACTTCATAGCCTAAAGCCTTAAAAAAAGTATAAGCCATTCCGCCACCGACTATTAACGTATCGACTTTTTTAAGAAGGTTTTCGATAACGCCTATTTTGTCGGAAACCTTTGCACCGCCTAAAATTGCGACAAAAGGACGCTTGGGATTATCAAGAGCATTGCCCATTATGTCAATTTCTTTTTTAAGAAGGTATCCTGCCACAGCAGGCAGAAACTTTGTGACGCCTTCGGTAGAGGCATGAGCTCTGTGAGCCGTGCCAAATGCATCGTTTACATAGACTTCGGCAAGCGAAGCCAAAGCTTTCGCAAAATCGGGATCGTTTTTAGTTTCTTCCTTGTGGAATCGAACGTTCTCCAAAAGCACAACTTCACCTTCTTTGACCGAAGCCACGGCAGCTTTTGCACTATCGCCTATGCAATCAGAAGCAAGTGTCACTTTTTTGCATAAAAGCTCCTCAAGCCTGGCTGCAACTGGGCTTAAGCTGTATTTATGCTCAAATCCGACTCCCTTAGGTCTGCCTAAGTGAGAAGCCAATATGAGCTTCGCACCGTTTTTGAGCAAATACTCAATCGTAGGCAATGCCGCTTGTATACGAATATCGTCCGTTATATTGAGATTCTCGTCTAATGGTACGTTGAAATCAACCCTTACCAGTACTTTTTTGCCTTTAACTACAATATCTTCTATAGACTTTTTGTTCATCGTCGCTCACTCCTTTTTCTGAAACGTTTAGACAGAAAATATCTCCATTTATTATGGAGATATTTTAGTGAACTATATTCCCTTTTCAGCCATATAAACTATCAAATCGGCCGTTCTTACCGAATAACCCCATTCATTATCGTACCAGGCGATGACTTTGACCATATTATCACCTATCACCATCGTCGAAAGCGCATCTACTATGGAGGATCTCTCGTCGCCTTTGAAATCTATCGAAACTAGCGGTCTTTCCTCAAAACCTAATATTCCGGCAAGAGGTCCATCCGCTGCTTCTTTAAGTGCGGCATTGACTTCGGCTGCAGACGCAGAAGTAGCAAGCTCTGCTACAAAGTCCACTACCGAAACCGTGGGGGTAGGTACTCTCATCGCAAATCCGTTTAATTTGCCTTTAAGATCAGGCAATACAAGCGCAACAGCCTTAGCTGCTCCGGTTGTGGTAGGTATAATCGATAAGCCAGCAGCTCTTGCTCTTCTAAGATCCTTATGCGGCAAATCCAGAATGTTTTGATCATTGGTATAAGAATGAACTGTTGTCATTAAACCTTTTTTAATCCCGAATTTGTCATGCAAAACTTTTGCTACAGGAGCTAAACAGTTGGTCGTGCATGAAGCATTTGAAACAACATGGTGGTTTTTAGGATCATATTTGTCCTCGTTTACCCCAAGCACTACAGTAATATCTTCGTTCTTGGCAGGAGCAGATATTATTACCTTTTTCGCTCCAGCCTCTATGTGTTTTACCGCTTTTGCCTTGTCGGTGAATATTCCGGTAGATTCAACAACCAGATCAATTCCTAATGCTTTCCAAGGTAAATTGCCAGGATCTCTCTCTGCTAAAACCTTGATCTCTTTTCCGCCGACTACAAGCGCGCCTTCCTTTGCCTCGACATCTTTGCCGAATATTCCAAAACATGAGTCAAATTTGAGCAAATGTGCAAGCGTTGCGGCATCAGTCAAATCGTTTACCGCTACAACATCGATCTTGCCCTCGTATTTTTCGATGATAGCCTTAAAGGTGTTTCTTCCGATCCTTCCGAATCCGTTAATCGCGACTCTTAAAGACATATATTTTTCCTCCCGCATATAATTTAATATGCAAATTTATGCATATAGATAGCATCTCAAATTATCCACTATAAAAGTTACCGAGCCGGGCGAAACGCCAAACTTGCCCAACTTGTCACAACCGTCTTAATTTTACAATAATTTTCTTTAAAACTCAATAGTCACGTCGGTATTGTTAATTTTATATTTTAAAATCCAATTTCCGTCAAAATCCCTCTGAGCGTATCCGCCGAATGCTTAAAACCTTCCCTTTCTAGTTCATTGAGCGGCAGTTCCAGTATTTTCACAAGCCCTTTCGAATTTATTAGCGAAGGAAGGCTAACGCATACATCTTCAACGCCGTAGTGGCCATGCATGAGCGAGGATACGGGAAGGACGACATTTTCATCTCTTAGAATGGCTTCGATAATCCTTCTTACCGCAAGACCCACGGCATAGTATGTTGAGCCTTTGCCTTCAATAATCTTGTATGCCGCGTTTTTGACCTCTTCAAAAATTCGATCCTTATTGAAATCGCCACAGTCTTTACCGCAATTTGAACAATAATCTTCAAAGGGTATCCCAGCTATGTTTGACACGCTCCACGCCGCAACTTCTGTATCCCCATGCTCGCCTATTATGTATGCATGCACATTTTGCGAAGCTATATTGCAGTGTTCGCTCAGTAAAAATCTAAAACGTGCGCTGTCTAACAGCGTACCTGATCCTATAACCCGATTTGAAGGAAGCCCGGAAATCTTTAGTGTTACATAAGTCAAGATATCTACCGGATTTGTTACTACTAGTATAATGCATTCTTTGTTGTTCTCAACGATTTTGGGCACAATTGCTTTAAATACGCTGACATTTCTTTTCAAGAGATCGATTCTTGTTTCGCCGGGTTTTTGACTTACGCCCGCGGTGATAATTATTACGTTTGAATCTGCGCAGTCGTCGTATGTACCTGCCTTTATTCTGACGGGAGGTACAAAGAAAATACCATGGTTTAGATCCATGACTTCACCCATAAGCCTGCTTTCGTTGAGATCAATGAGTGCAATTTCAGAAGCCGCACCGGCGTTCATAAGTGCATATGCGGTTGTTGAACCGACTAGCCCGGCGCCGATTATAGTAACCTTATCTGTTGTAAATTTCTTGCTTGCCATTTTTATCTCTCCTTTGTCAATAAGACGGGTTTAGCTGTTTGACTGCGTTTATTCCCGTCAAACTAAATAGATTGTGCCTTGAAATAATTATACTACTGAAAAGGAGATTTTGGAAAGTATTTGTATGGATTAAGCTTTTTTACAAAAAGAAAACAATAGCTATAAAATGGGTTAATGCCGCCAGATCAATGAATAAATGCCATATAAAATGAAAGTATGGTTTCTCTTTTTGCATATAGAAGAATGAACCGGTAGTGTATAATATACCTCCCGCAATTATTAACCAAATAAAAACAGGCGCAGTATAGCGCACGAGTTGGGGAATAAAAAGCAATGCCACCCAGCCCATACTAAGATAAATAAGTACGCTGATCTTAGGGATGGATCTTCTTGCGATTGACTTATAAAGAATCCCAAACAAAACCATAGTCCATTGCACAACAAGTATCAGCACGCCGCTTAAACCCCCGATCGCATACAAGGCTATCGGTGTGTAGCTACCGGCAATAGCAAAATATATGAAAATATGATCAAGTATTCGGAATACATATTTGTGAGGCGTGTTGTATGACATCGCATGATAAAGACTGGAAGCGAGAAACATGAGAAATATGCTGATGATAAAAACACTCGTCCCGGTTGCCAGTAAAACACCGCCCCTTAAAAAAGCATGTATTGCCGCAGCAGGAAGAATAAGCAGCAAGATCAAGCTCATTGCGCCGTGAGATATGGAATTGCCGATTTCTTCCCCTAAAGATAATCTGATCATGTGTCGCATTGATTTTTCTTTCATCTCAGTTCTTACTCTTTTCATTTACACACTTTCCTATCGCTAAATTTACAAAGCAGATCTTTCGAGTAATACAGCAATATATTAAACCAAGCGCAAGATGCTTGCAAGAATTCTATTCAAGTGACAATCGAGCATCTGCTTTAACTTGTTTGGCAATACCCTTTTGCCACTGTTGCTTTTCACGCAAATATGCTGCCTTTTCATCCGAGAATTTAGCTTCACGTTTCAAGCTTTCATAACTTTTCCATCTTTCAATCGGCAGTACGCCTTTTGCAATAGCAGCTTTGACAGCACATCCCGGCTCAGTTTGGTGAATACAGTCGGTGAATTTACACTTGCCGAAATACTGCTCCACATCGCTGAACACTTGTCCTAAGCCTGTACCGGCATCCCACATGCCAAGCTCTCGCATACCCGGGGTATCGATTATCATCACGCCGTTTTTTAGCATTATGAGCTGCCGGTGAGTTGTTGTATGGCGACCTTTACTATCGTCTTCCCGAATTTCTTTAACAGCCATTAGTTCTTCACCAGCAAGTGCGTTAACAAGTCTTGATTTGCCTACGCCTGATGACCCTAAAAAGACTATTGTGTTTCGTGGTTTCAAGTAGCCTGACAACGCCTCCATGCCTAACCCGCTTAATGCACTTATTGCGCATACACCAACGCCTGTTGCAACCTTTTCAACCTCTCGTATCTGCTGAGAAAAATCATTTACCAAATCAGCCTTAGTTAGAATAACCACAGGTAAAGCGCCGCTCTGCCAAGTAAGGGCTAAATAACGTTCTATTCGCTTAACATTAAAGTCTTTATTAAGCGATGCCATTATGAATACATAATCGAAATTTGCTGCAATGACTTGCTCATTAACAGTTTTAACATATCCAGCCGAATGCCCCGAAAAATCGCTGCGAGCGAATTTGGATTTACGAGGCAATGTTTTAATGATTATACTATCTCCACAAAGGTTATAGTTTATGAGCACAAAATCACCTGTTGCAGGAAATTCTTCTGTACCAGCACCATAATACCTGCTTGATTTTAATCGCCCGAAACATTCGCCATTTTCACAGATAAGCTCGTATCTTTCTTTGTGAACTGCAGTTACTCTGGCTGGAATACCCTTTATATCTCCCATTATCATCATTGGGTCAAATCCAAAATCCAATAAATCCATTTCTAGCTACCTTCCATATTGTTATTTTTGCAGTGAAACGTAATATTGCATACATAAAACATCAACTCACCAAAACTTTGATAGTTTTCAGGGCATAAAAATACCGCAACAAGCAGCCTTCATAAGCTGCAAACCGCGGTTCATTACAAATAATGCTAGTTTTAAGAGCAAAACACGAGCATACCTGTTTGATATGCCAGTAAAAGTCTACAGTATTTACGAAAAGTTACTTTTAACGGCACAACAATAAGACGAAGTGTTTCTCACCTCTGCATATATTGCTATGCCCTTTATTTTGTTTTAAACTAAAGCCACCTCAAAAGTAACAATCATATACAATACACTCCTCTCGCGCACTGCGGAATAAGGAAAAATGGTGCGCAGAATAAGCTTAGTATACAGTCTCTATTCTGATAAATCAATATTTTCACTCAAATTTTTCACTGACAGACCAGACAAGTCCCTGTCCCCTTGTCTGTTTGTCCCCTTGTCTGTTAAAAACTCAATATCAATACCCGCTTTTTTTGCCTGTTCATTATGAACTGACCGTTTAATTCTATATAATACATTATCCTTTTTGAAATTTTCTCCTGTCTGCTTGAAATGGAATGATACTTTGCTGTCTATGCATTGCTCCCTTATAGCAAGCACCCAGTCATAATCACAAACGCGCGCCTTTTGGCCGCTCTCCCCGCCAACGATGACATATGATATTTTATCGTTTAACCTTGGCTTAAAAACAATAGGCCCCAAAAGCGGCTCGCAGATAATAAAGCGATTGTTTATAGGCAAGCTCAGAAAGATCGGCAACCGCGCATCGCATTGCGGCTGGTTTTCAATCGTACAGCCTATCGTCACGTTTTCATAGCCCACTCCCCAATCATTGGGTATGCAATCCAAAAATCTTGATATTCTCTTAGTGATGATATTAAAGCGCACATCTTTTCTTTTGTTGATCATTCCCCAAACTTCATCTCTGTATGGGTCTGCTTCCTCTATGAAGAAATCCGATGACATACAGGTAAAAACCGTACTCCCTGAAGGCAATCTGTACGATTTGTCCCTTTTTTTGAGTAATGCCATATTAAATGAGGATGTCTTAGTCACGACAGAAGCGTCTTTGCCAAATGAACGGTCGATACGGTAGACATAGCAATTTTGGCAGCCTTCCGAATACTTGCGGCATCCATGCCAGGGATTCCATGTCAGAAATTTCTCCTGTTCAGCCATCACGCTCACTCCCTGCGATGTAAGTCCATAGGATTAAATTCAATACATTATAACATTAAACGTGCAAGAGCACATTTGCAAGAATCTGTTCCCCGCTTTGCCTGACACTCCCCTTATTTTGCGTGCATGCTTGTTTATGGTATCATGTCAGTATTTTTTAAGCTCATTTTTTATTCTGTCTTAGCTCTTTTCATAAACGGCAGATACATAATTACCAATATAAAAACAAAAGCTAAAAGATACCAAATATCATTGAAAGCAAACATTGCACTCTGCCTCATCATATGACCGTATGCAGCTTGTAACGCAACATAGTGGTTAGTTGCATTAGCAGCTTGCTCCAATGCTGCATTTTCTGCAGTTACTATACCGGCAAGATAAACGGAGTTCACTTCTATTCTGTGCATCAAAAAGTTTGTGACCAATGCTATTGACAAACTGCCACTTATAACCATCAGATAGCTGTTTAGAACTGACGCAGCTCCCATATCTTTGCGACTTATGGATGCAAAAACAGTTACTGATATAGGCACGGTAATAAAAGAAAGACCTGCGCCTAATATCGCTCCTATAGTCAAAATGCTTTCCATATCGCTATAAAGAGAAAGACGCGAAGCCATGAGCAATGCATAAAAACAAATAGGCAAACCGAATATTACAGGCCATCTGGGATTAACTTTATCAGTCATTATTCCCGCTATAACCGAGAATACCATCATTGAACCACCAAGCACCGCTTGATAGTATCCGGCATATATAGGTGTGAAGCCCATGAGCCATTGAAGGTAAAAAATTTTAAGTAAAATCGAACCATATATCAATCCCATAAGAAGCATATTTGCGATATTCCCTGTTAAAAACGAAACATTTTTTAATATTCTGAAGTCAAGCACGCTTTTATCCTTTTTTACGAATGTTACAACCATAAAAATCAAAAGAGAAATAACCGCAATTATAAAAAATCCTACAATAAGCTGTGAATCAAACCAATCATAATGCTGTCCCCTATCAAAGAAAAGCTGCAGACTTATTGTACCGATAGCCAGCAGTATAAATCCGAACCAGTTTATTTTTACACTTTCGGAAGAAGGTTTCGTTGTAGGCAATATTGTGGTTATGGCTGCAAGAGAAATAAAACCCAGTATAACATTCATGAAGTAAATGCCCCTCCATCCGATTTCTTCAAGAATCCATGAAGCAGTCATAGGCCCTAATGCCGGGGCTATTCCAATTGCCAGCATAGTCCCGACCATCATTTTACCTCGCTGATTTGGTGGAAATGTCTCCAACAACAAAGCGGTTGCGACAGGCATTACAGGTCCATCGCCTAAACCCTGAAGTGCGCTGAAGAGAACTAATGAGTCAAAATTTCGTGCGAGCCCACCCAGCAGTGCGCTAAGCGTGAATACGGCTATACCTGATATTATCACCCGCTTGTAGCCGATTTTTTTGCCCAGCCATCCCGCTAAAGGTATCATCATGGCATTTGCCGCTAAATAGCTAGTTGTAATCCAGACCGATCTTTCTATAGAGACATTCAAATCGGTCGTTATTGTTTCAAACGCCACAAATACGCTTGTTCCCGCCATTTCTATCATTAAAGACGGTATCGTGACCGCCAGCAAAATAAGCCATTTATTGATCTTCATGTCCATAACCTCAACTTTTATCTTTCAACCCGCACTCTTGCAAGCATACCAATCCTAAGACGCAGATCCTCATTATCGCCGTCATCTTCAAGAGCTATTCTTACCGGTATCCTCTGCGATACACGCACCCAGTTCCCCGCTGTGGCATCCGGCGGGAAAAGCGCAAACGCCGAACCGCCCGCAGGCATTATGTTTTCCACTGTTCCTCGCATTTGCTCGCTCGGATACGCATCCACATAAATATCAACTTCTTGTCCTACTCTTAAATGCCTTACCTGCTCTTCGGAAAAATTGGCTGTTATCCATAAGTCATCAAGATTCACAATTGACATAAGCGTTTGCCCCGGCATGACATATTCCCCGGCTTCAACCAGCAGTTGTGCAACATACCCGTCAGCAGGCGAAAAAATGCTTGTTTGTCGATACATAAACCTTGCTTCCTCAAGCAAAAGACTTAGCTCATCGCGCCTTGCCTTCGCCAGTTCAATCTCATGCGCAGCCTCAGGTTGATCATCAAGTTTCCGTATCATCAGATCATTAGCTCTTATCGCAGTTTCAATTTTTCTTATGCCCAGGTCTTGTAGTGTAGAGTCAATAGTAGCAAGAGGCTCATCTTTTGCGACTCGTGAACTCTCAGCCACATGAATTTCTTCAACACTTCCGGGAAGAAGCGCAGCTACAGAAAATATCCTTCCATCCACGGAAGCGTTGTTAGTGCTGACCCATTGGTCTGCGTAGTCAATATAAAAATACGCACCTACTCCTGCAGCCGCCAATAACAAAATGAGCACAATAACCGAAACCAAAGATTTAATGCTGAATGTTACCTCTCCTTTGACTCTTCTGCTTCTCGATTCCATGCTGATTTCTGGTGCTGCCGATTCGATTGCTAAATTATTAAAATCTTCCATATAAACCTCCATTTTACAGCTGCCAATGGCAGCATAAATAACACTAAATACTCGTTTTCGTTCTATTTTTTGCTTTAAAAATTATAAATCCAACCCTAAGCTTGTGTTCCTCTTACAAATATTTCTATGCACTCGCATATAGCTTCAGCGGTTGGAACTTTGCCGGGATCTATAGCAAAAAAATGTTCTTCTTCATAAAATCCAATCCAAATCCCTGAAAACATCTTAGCTCCGACTAATGGATTAAACTTGCGAATTATATTTCCCTCCTGAAGTTCTCTGAAATAGTCCTCAAGTATAACATTAAGATTGTTAATAAGAGCTGCGTAAACTTGTTCCATAAGCTCATAATGCCGCTGACTTTCCATGTACAATATCCGTATCAAATCCTCATTTTGCTTTAACCCCTCCAGAAAGTAATGTGCGATCGACTCAAGCGCCTGCCGGTATTCCAATTTTTTTGCGCTTGTTACAAATTGATCAAATTCAGGTCCTGGCAGGTTTCTTAAAACCACTACCTCAAATAATTTCCCCTTCGACGGAAAATGCCTGAATAGGGTAACTTCAGTCACGTCTGAAACTCTTGCGATCTCACGCGTCGTAGCTCCTGTATAACCGTGCTTTGAAAACAATTCAAGCGCCGCTTTCAATATGCGGTTGCGGGTATCTTCCATATCAAATCACCACCTTGTCATAAGTTAGTACTTACTTACATTATATTTATGAGTAATTTAGTTGTCAAATATTTTTTTTGATGCTTGACGTGAGATTAAAAGTAGTTTATTATTGTTACATGGTTTGTTACTTATGTAGTTAACTAGTCTATGTCAGAATAGCAAACTTAAAACATATCCATAGTCCAAAGGAGGCGAAAACATGTCTGAAAAAGCAGCTGTAGTTACAGTTCAGGGGTTACGTAAGTACTATCGTAACATTAAAGCTGTCGATGGAATTGACTTTGAAATCAGAGAAGGGGAAATTTTC
>Ga0209616_1000141_pt1 | contig 22126 bp, 24 predicted proteins | sample FlocCalmetaG_FD_184153 | JGI IMG/M metagenome (GOLD analysis project Ga0209616, IMG submission 184153) | Freshwater bacterial and archeal communities from Indian Creek, Illinois, USA - Floc-Cal metaG (SPAdes) (version 2) | ecosystem: Environmental > Aquatic > Freshwater > Unclassified ...
GAAGTTTTTGTTTTTTTATCTCGCGTTTTCAAACCCTATTTTGCTTCAATTCCGGGAGCCAACCTAAAATTTCTTTGCTGCTAATAAAAACTCTCTTAATTAATCAGGGTTTGTGGGGTTGAATCATTAATAGATACAGATATAGGAAAATAGTTACACCTCTTCAAAAAAAGTTTATTGCATATTGAGCCTAAATAATTCCCCTCCCATGGAGGGGTGCCCCTCAGGGCGGGGTGGTTCATGCCCCTCAGGGCGGGGACGAAGCTGTCCCGTATTGGACCACCCCGGTGCTGCGCACCACCCCTCCATGGGAGGGGAATTAGGCGGCTATTTTCAGGGTAGGAAACTATCTAGTTGATAAAGCGCTCAGCGTTTTTCTTCATGTGTAGTGAGTAGTTTTGCGGGGTAAATTATGGTATGGTTAAGTAAGAATAGTTACAGGGGGTGTGAGTTTTGAGTAAGGAAACTTTAGACTGCCGCGGGTTAGCTTGTCCGCAGCCGGTGGTGGAGACGAAAAAGAAGCTGGCCATGATGCCGTTTGGCGTGCTGACGGTGCTGGTAGACAACTATGTGGCAAAGGAAAATTTAATCAAACTCGCAGACAGTCTGCATTTGGAAGCGATGGCATGTGAGGAAGACGGCTTGTTTACAGTAACAGTGTTGAAAGAAGAGGGAGCTGGGAATACCGAGGAGGAATCGGGAAATAAAGTGCTGTTAATTACTGCTGATACATTTGGCCGCGGCAACGAAGAGTTAGGTTCGTTACTGACTCAATCATTTTTCTATGCTTTGGCTGAGAGCGATAAGCGAATCACAGCAGTTTATCTGGTAAATAGCGGAGTAAAGCTGGCCTGTGACGGTTCGGCAGTGTTGGACAGCCTAGGTAAGTTAGAGGAGTTAGGTGTATCAGTTTATGCTTGCGGTCTCTGTCTCGACTTTTTTCAACTTAAAGAAAATTTACGCGTAGGCGGAGTTACTAACATGTATGCCATTGTTGAGGCACTGGTGAAGTGGCAAGCGGTGATTTTATAACGGCAGAAGGAATTATCCGCCGGTTGGCGAATATATGTTTGTACGCACCATAAAGGGGTGAATTAGCTTGCGCATCATCGGAATAGATCCGGGTATTGCCACAACCGGCTATGGTTTCGTAGACAGCGACGGTCACAGAAGTGTCATGCTTGCCTTTGGCTGTGTGACTACCGCTTCAGACCTTGCCACGCCGGCGCGTCTGGAACTCGTTTATCAGGGGTTAACAGAGGTTGTGGAAAAATATCGGCCGGATGTGATGGTGGTCGAAAAACTATTTTTTGCTAAAAATTGTAAGAGCGTAATGCAGGTGGGGGAAGCTCGCGGCGTAGTGTTATTGGCCGGCCGCTTAGCAAAGCTGCCTATTTTTGAGTATACGCCTCTGCAGATTAAGCAGGCTGTGGTAGGTTATGGCCGAGCAGAAAAGTCACAGGTGCAGCAAATGGTTAAAGTGCTCCTAGGTTTGCCGAGGATTCCAAAGCCTGATGACGCAGCAGATGCCTTGGCCGTCGCTCTATGTCATGCCCATACCGGCTCAACCTCTGCGGCAATCAGCCGGAGGGGTAGCTATGTTTAACTATCTCAGCGGAACCTTGGCTCAGGTTGGCAAAGATTTTGTCGTCTTGGATAACCGGGGGATAGGTTGGCAGTTATTTGTGCCTACCACTGTTTTAGGCCAGTTACAAACAGTGGGCAAGGAGCTTAAGCTCTTTACTTATTTGTTGGTCAAGGAAGATGATTTACAGCTTTACGGTTTTTTAACCGCAGAAGATCTGGTGCTTTTTAAAATGCTGCTCTCTGTGTCGGGGGTTGGGCCAAAAGCAGCGCTTGGCGTGCTTTCAACGCTTTCAGCGCTGGATTTTTACATAGCTGTGATGAATGAAGATCATAAAGTATTGACCCGGGTTCCCGGAATTGGTCCAAAGTCTGCTAAACGTCTTGTTGTGGAATTAAAAGATAAGGTAACTGCATTGGGCACACCCAGTTCTGCTCCCCTTTCTGCTTATCCTGCCGGTGTTGCGCCGCAATCTTTTCAGGATGCTCTGCAAGCTCTTTTGGCGCTTGGTTACAGTGGCACGGAAGCACAAGCTACTTTGCAAAAGATGGCAGGGTGGGAAACTATGACTACGGAACAGCTATTAAGAAGTGCGCTGTCACAGTTAGGCTCGAAGTGAGGAGAACGGCATGGATCTAGAAGAAAGAGTGATCTCGCCCCGGACGAGGAATGATGACGATTGGCAGGAGACATCTCTTCGTCCCCGTAATTTAGCGGAATATATTGGACAGGAAAAGTTAAAAAGTAATCTGCGTGTTTTTATCGAAGCAGCCCGGGCACGGGGGGATTCGTTGGATCACGTGCTTCTTTATGGCCCCCCTGGCTTGGGCAAAACTACCTTGGCCGCCATTGTTGCCGCTGAATTGGGCGTAAATCTGCGGACCACATCAGGTCCCGCCATCGAACGTCCTGGCGATTTGGCCGCCATTCTTACCAATCTGGCACCTTATGACGTGCTCTTTATCGACGAAATTCACAGGCTGCACAGGACTGTGGAAGAAGTGCTTTATCCGGCGATGGAGGATTTCGCCCTCGACATTATTATCGGGAAAGGCCCGAGTGCCCGCTCTCTGCGCTTGGATTTACCAAAGTTTACGCTGGTGGGAGCGACCACTAGAGCAGGGGCTCTCTCTTCGCCGTTGCGTGATCGATTTGGTGTGATGGCCAGGTTGGAGTTTTATCAGGAGGGGGAACTGGCAGAAATTGTTCGCCGGGCAGCTAAGATCTTACAGGTGGAAATTGATCATCAAGGTGCGCTGGCTATTGCCCGCTGTGCTCGCGGTACTCCCCGGGTGGCTAACCGTCTTTTAAAGCGGGCGCGAGACTATGCCCAAGTAAAGGCAGACAATACGATTAACTGTGATGTCGCTCTGCTTGCGCTGGAGATGTTAGCAGTTGACGCGCTTGGGCTTGATGAGGTAGATCGCCAATTACTGCGCACGATGGTTGAGAAATTTGGTGGCGGGCCAGTGGGACTTGACACGCTGGCAGCGGCTATTTCAGAAGAACCAGAAACGATTGAAGATGTCTATGAACCGTATTTGATGCAGATCGGCTTTTTACAGCGTACACCGCGCGGACGAACTATAACGCGGCTGGCATGCAACCATTTAGGCCTTCCCTTTCGAGAGCCTGCCGGACAAAACAGCCTATGGTAGGTGAGATGATGGATCTTTTGCTGCACATGTGCTGCGGACCCTGCAGCACATCTAGTTGCAAACGGTTTGCTGAGCTGGGTTATAATATATCAGGCTTCTTTTATAACCCCAATATTCACCCATATCAAGAGTTTCTACGCCGACAGGAGGCATTAGCGGAATTTTGCGCTAAAGAAAAATTTCCTCTGCAGATACCAGCCGCTTATCAACCGGAAAGATATTTTAGCAGAGTCATGGTAGATCTGGAAAATCGCTGCCTGCACTGTTACCGTCTCCGCTTAGAGGAGACGGCACTGAGAGCAAAGGAGCTTGGCATTCCATGTTTTGCTACGACCTTAGCCATTAGCCCTTATCAGAATCATGAGCTTCTTCGTCAGGAAGGTGAAAAGGCGGGAGAACGTCACAGTGTCAAATTTATTTATGCCGACCTGCGGCCCGAATATAGGGAAAGTGTCAACTTGTCCAAAGCCATGGGGCTTTATCGGCAGTCGTACTGCGGCTGTATTTTTAGCGAAAAAGAGCGCTACCGCAAGGAGAAAAGATCATGACGCAATTTTCCCGGTACTTTATCCTGATAGGAGTAGTTTTTCTGCTGATTGGCCTGATTTTGGCAGTAGGTGGGCGGCTTAATTTGGGGCGTTTGCCAGGAGATATAGTTATTAAGCGGGAAAACTTTACATTTTATTTTCCCGTGATGACAGGAATTATTTTAAGTATTTTGCTTTCGCTGTTGTTTAAGTTGTATAACCGCTTTTTTTGAGGATTGCCAAGAAAAAAAATAGGAGCAGTGATTGATGGCTGTCAGCTACGAGTTAATCAGAGAATGTCCGGTTACAGGTGCACGAGCCGGGATGCTTCACACACCACATGGCAGTCTGCCCACACCAGTATTTATGCCGGTGGGAACGCAAGCCACCGTAAAAGCGATGAGTCCGGAAGAAATAAAAGAAATCGGTGCCCGAATCATTCTAAGTAACACCTATCACCTATACCTGCGCCCCGGCCATGAACTAGTAAGAGAGGCAGGTGGTCTTCACCGTTTTATGAACTGGGACCGAGCCATTCTTACTGACAGCGGCGGTTTTCAGGTCTTTAGCCTGGGAGCGCTGCGCAAGATTAAGGAGGAAGGAGTTACCTTCCGCTCACACCTTGACGGTTCAGAGCACTTTTTAGACCCGGAAAAAGTAATGGAAATCCAGGAAGCGCTGGGCGCCGATATTATTATGGCTTTTGATGAATGTGCGCCTTACCCGGCCGACCGAGCTTACATTAAAACTTCCTTAGAACGGACTAGCCGCTGGGCAGAGCGCTGCCGGAGGGCGCAAACACGAAAAGACCAAGCTCTGTTTGCTATTATCCAGGGTGGTATGTATCCAGACCTGCGCACAGAGAGCGCAAAGCAACTGGTGTCGCTTGATTTCCCCGGCTACGCTGTGGGCGGTCTCAGTGTAGGCGAACCGGCAGAATTGATGTATGAAATGTTGGCGGCAACGGTGCCGTTGCTCCCTGCAAACAAACCGCGTTACTTGATGGGTGTAGGGACTGCAGATTATCTAATTGAAGGGGTAGCCCGCGGCATTGATATGTTTGATTGTGTCCTGCCCACGCGGATAGCCAGAAACGGAACAGTGATGACCCGCTACGGTTATCTCACGGTGAGGAATGCTCCATATGCCAGGGATTTCCGCCCGTTAGAAGAGGGCTGCCAGTGTTATGCCTGCCGCAATTATTCCCGTGCTTATATTCGGCACCTGATTAAAGCCAATGAAATTTTTGGCTTTAGACTTACCACCTGTCACAATCTTTATTTCCTCGTTCAGTTTATGGCCCGGCTCCGGGAAAGTATTTTGGAGGGAACCTTTCCGGATGTGTATCAAGAATTTATCGCCCATTTCGGGCGGGAAAAGGAGGAATAGTTGATGGAGAATTTAGCCGGGTTTGCGCCGCTTATTCTGATGTTTGTTTTGTTTTATTTTCTGATTGTACGCCCGCAGACGCAACAACAAAAGAAGCGCAAGGAGCTGTTGAGTTCACTTCGCGAAGGCGATAAGATCCGCACTATTAGCGGTGTTTATGCCTCCATAGAAAAAATAGAGGGAGACGAACTGACCGTCAAGGTTGCGGATAACGTGCGGATCAGGCTGGCACGCTTCGGTGTGGAGAGTGTCATCAAGGAAAGTGAATAGAGTGGTTAATTTCCATGAATATTGAGACATATTTTTCGGCAGGCACACATAGATTGCAAGTAAGAACTTGCGGAGGTGAGCCCAAATGCCGAGAAGAAGCGCCGCCATAGCGCAGTTGAAACCGCCTGTAGCAGTCGCTACTATGGCCAAAGGAGTCCTCTATGCCTATTTTCTCTCGCTGATGGTATTCCTCGTTTTTAGCGCTGTAATTCAGTATACTGCTCTTACGGAAGCCATCCTGCCGTTTCTGGCTTATGCCACGTCTCTGGTTTCCATCTTTATTGGTGCAGCATATGTAACTAAGCGGCTGGATGCCAAAGGTTGGTTAAACGGCGGGATAACAGGTCTGATTTATTTAGTAGGGTTAGTAGTCTTTGGCACGATTCTGCTCCCTGATTTCGGGGTACATGTAGGTTACATAACGAAAGCTTTCCTGGCGTTTGTTACAGGCGCCGCAGGAGGAATCTTCGGGGTTAATTCTTAGGCGAAAGACCGCAGAGGCGGTCTTTTTTTTTTGTCATATTTGCCCTCACCCTAGCGCTATCCCGAATGGCTGATCCAGAGATACACTTGACACCGGGGATGAGACATCGAAGCATTCTCGGCAATGTAGCCTTCCCCAGATGCTACGCTCGCACGTTTTCGCAGCTACGAACAGTAATTCTCGCTAACATGCCAAAACCTCTGGGCTCACTGCATGTGAACCGTTGGCATGTCTTAACGCTGCGAATTCCCGTTCGCTTAACGCTGCTGACACTTAACGCTCGCTTCCGCATTCCGTGAAAGTCAACAATATCTGGGAGGGGTTAGTGAAGCCAAAAGGTGCCATTATCTTTACCTGATGCTCTTTTGTTGAGAGCTTGAGCATAGTGTCTGGGGATTCCCCCATGATAATCCCTTTCAGCCAGCACCAATCTCCTCTGAGCCAATATAATAGAATGTCAGGGGGGATCAAGAATGACTAAATCGCTGGCACAGCGAGTTGTCTCTTGGACAATTCTGGGCAACGTGCTGCTTGCGCTCATCAAGATTGTTGCGGGTATTAGCGCCGACAGTGCGGCACTTGTGGCGGAAGCTGTTCATTCTACCGGTGACATAATTGTCAGCTTGGCAGTGCTGTTGACATTTCGCCTTGCGAGTAAAGCGGCAGACGAGCGCCATCACTTTGGGCACGGGAAAATTGAGTCTTTTTGTACATGTTTGATGGGGTTGCTGCTAGTATATATCGGATATGAGCTTACAATCTCGGCACTTGCCAGTTTAAAAAGCGGTTCGCCGGAGATGCCTGGGATAGTAGCGCTTTATGTTACAATTGCTTGCATTTTTATCAAAGAAGGGATGTATCGTTACACTATTTCCGCAGCATGTAAGACGGGTAGTCAGTTACTCTATGCTGATGCATGGCATCATCGGGTGGATATGCTGATTTTAGCTGGCGTGTCGGTGGGAGTGGCAGGTGCCCGGCTGGGGTACCCAGCCTTGGAGGGCATAGTGGCTCTGGCGATCAGCGTGCTAATCATCCGTCTAGGCATAGGTTTTTGCCGCCATGGGCTGGGGGATCTTATTGATACAGCACCGGATGAAGCAGAGATAGATAGGATGCGTACCTTAATTATAGCTCAAGAGGGAGTTCAGAGCGTTGATTGCATCCGCGCTCGCCAAGCAGGTTCAGCTATTTTGTTAGAAATCCATATCGGGGTGCATGCGGAGCTGTGCGTAAGTGAGGGGCATGATCTGGCTAAAGCTGTAAAAAGAGCAGTAATGACAACTTTTCCGGAAGTCGGCCACGTACTGATCCACGTTAACCCGGTAAAGGGATAGTGAGGTGGGTTATTAATTGCCCACTAAGGAAAATAATTTACAAAGGGAAAATTTGTGCAGGGAAATCTAATTTTGCAACGAATAATGTCAGATAATTTAAAATATTTATAGTTAGGAAGAAGGGAGTTGTTTTTGATGAGTTTGCGTGATGTTTTTTTGGGGCTGCAACAGCGATTGGACGGTCAAGAGGTTAAAGGGTTAAATGCCACTTTTCAGTTTGAACTGGAGGGCAATGAGGAAGGTGTTTACCATATTATCTTTATCGAGGGCAGCGGCAAAACGGGCGAGGGAGCTGTTGCTGCGCCAAATTTGACTGTAACTATGAACAGCGACGATTTTTGCTCGATGCTGGCGGGAGAGCTTAACGCGGCGGCGGCTTTTATGGGCGGCAAGTTGAAAGTCAAAGGTGATATGGGCTTGGCAATGAAATTACAGTCATTCTTGAGTTAGGGGGTAAAATGATGTTGCAAGGAAGAGTAGCTGTCGTAACAGGTGGTTCAAGGGGACTTGGCCGGGCAGATGCGCTGGCGCTTGCGCGCGCCGGTGCTGATGTGGTGATTACCGACATTTTACTGGAAAGTGATAGCAATGCTGCTCTGACAGCAGAAAAATATGGCGCTTTGAACCAGTTTTTACAAAGTTCCGGGGCGGTTTACGCTGAACAGACAGCCAAGGAAATCCGCGAATTAGGCCGGCGCTCCATGGCATTGAAACTGGACGTGACGGACAGAGCCGAAGTACGGCGTGTGATGGCCCAAGTCAGGGAGGAGTTTGGCTCTCTGGATATTCTCATTAATAATGCGGCCACCTTGGATCATGTGGTGCAGCTGGAAAATCAGCAGGACGAGCTGTGGGAGAGGGATTTGCGAGTCAATCTGACCGGTACCTATAATTGTTGTAAGGCCGTCTGGCCATATATGAAGGAGCGGGGTTGGGGCAGGGTTATCAATATGGCTTCGGTGGCCGGTACGCTTGGCGGCTTTGGACAGGCTAGTTATTCGACTACCAAGGCTGGCGTGTTGGGCTTAACTCGCAGCCTGGCTTTGGAAGGCGCAAGGCACAATATTACCGTTAATGCCATTGTGCCCGGCATTATTAATACTGAAGCTTTTCGCATGGGCAATGCCAAAATGAATGAACGGATGATCAACCGTACCGCTTTCCGGCGCCCGGGGGAACCGGAAGATATTGCCAATGCCATCGTCTTTCTAGTTTCTGACAACGCCAAATATATTACCGGTGTACCCTTAAATGTTTCCGGCGGAATAGAGCTTTTTACTTTCTAGTTCAAATTTGTATTGGGGAAGTGGTATAGATGCGTGAAGTTGTGATTGTGGCAGCAGTGCGCACGCCTGTCGGGCGGCGTAACGGGTTGCTCTCGGGGCTGCGAGCCGAGGAACTGGCTGCCATTCCGTTGCGGGAGGTGGTGCGCCGGATTGACCTAGATGCGGCACTGGTGGAGGATGTGATTATGGGCTGTGTTTCCCAGGTGGGTGAGCAGGCGATGGATGTGGGTCGTGTCGCTGCTCTGGTGGCCGGATATCCTATCCACGTCCCGGGCGTGACGCTTGACCGGCAATGCGGCTCCAGCCAACAGGCTCTGCATTTTGCTGCCCAAGCTATCATGGCCGGTGACATGGATGTGGTGGTGGCGGCAGGTGTGGAAAGTATGAGCCGGGTACCGATGGGTTCATCGTTGCTAAACGTAGGTATCAGTCCGGCGCTGTGTGCGCGGTACAAAATTGTGCCGCAGGGTGTCTCAGCCGAATTGATTGCTAAGCAGTGGAACCTTTCCCGGCAAGAGCTGGACAGCTATAGCTTGTTCAGTCATCAGAGAGCTGTGGGTGCGGCGGCGGCAGGACGCTTTCAGGCGGAAATTGTGCCGTTGGGCGCTCCTCAGGCCGACGGAAGCATTAAGTCAATTTTAGCGGACGAAGGTCCCCGGCCAGGCACGTCGCTGGAAAAGTTGTCTTCGCTCGCGCCTGCCTTTCAGCAGGACGGCGTAGTGACGGCCGGCAATTCCAGCCAAATCAGCGACGGTGCGGCGGCAGTCTTGTTGATGTCAGCGTCGAAGGCGAATGAACTGGGGCTAAAACCACGGGCACGCATTGTTGCGCGGGTGGTAGTAGGCTCAGACCCGACTTTGATGTTAACCGGCCCGATTCCAGCGACAGAAATGGCCCTTTCCAGAGCCGGATTGAAGATCAGCGATATTGATATTTTTGAGGTAAATGAGGCTTTTGCATCGGTACCGCTGGCTTGGGCAAAGGAGCTGTCTGTCGACCTAAATAAAGTCAATCCTAACGGCGGCGCTATTGCGCTCGGCCACCCGCTGGGTGCTAGTGGTGCCCGTTTGATGACTAGCATGTTGCACGAATTGGAGCGAACAGGCGGTCGCTTTGGCTTGCAGACTATGTGTGAGGGTTACGGCATGGCTAATGCCACAATTATAGAAAGACTTGACTAGGCAGTCAGTAAATCCCGGATACGAGGAGGAAACAAGCATGCTTTCTTTTAAATTGAGCACTGAAGAGGATTCACTGCGCTCCCTGGCCAGAGAGTTTGCAAAACGAGAGCTGCTGCCGGTGGCGGCGGAGTACGACCGCAGCGGCGACGTGCCCTGGCCTGTAATCAAAAAAGCATGGGAAGTTGGCTTTTTGAATATGGGTGTACCGGAAGAATATGGCGGGGGAGGACAGGGTATCTTGTCCGGTTGTCTTGTTTCCGAGGAGCTGGCAGCGGCTTGCGCCGGCATATCGGCTACGCTGGCTTTAACCGACCTAGCTTGCACGCCCATTATTTTGGCCGGCACTGCAGAGCAAAAAGAGCGTTGGCTGCGACCTGTCTGCCGGGAAATGAAAATGGTTGCTTTCTGCGTTACCGAGCCGGAAGCAGGCTCGGACGTGGCTGCTCTGACAACCACCGCCAGACGCGATGGCGACAGTTATATCTTAAACGGCAGCAAACAGTTTATTACCAATGCCAGTATAGCCGATTATTTTATTGTTTTTGCAACTACTGACAAGAAAAAAGGGCATAAAGGTCTCAGTGCCTTTGTGGTGGAACGCACTGCTCCTGGTTTGGCTGTGGGGAAAAAGGAAGATAAGATGGGACAACGTGCCTCTGACACTGCCAGCGTATCCTTCTCTGACGTGGTTGTTGCTGCAGCAAATCGCCTTGGTGCGGAAGGAGACGGCTTTCGTCTGATTATGCAGACGTTTAACCGTTCCCGCCCCGGAGTGGCAGCGGCGGCCGTTGGCTTGGGGAGGTCTGCCATGGAACACGCACTACAGTATGCCAAGACCAGGGTTCAGTTTGGCGTACCCATCATCCTGCACCAGTCAATTAGCTTCATGCTGGCCGATATGCAAAAAGATCTTGATGCTGCACGCCTGTTGGCTTGGCGGGCAGCTTGGCTTGCGGACGCAGGAGAGAAAAATTCTCGAGAGGCGGCTATGGCTAAAGCGTTTGCTGCCGACGTGGCCATGCGGGTTACCACCGAAGCTGTGCAAATTTTCGGCGGCTACGGCTACAGCAGGGAGTATCCGGTGGAAAAACTGATGCGGGATGCCAAGGTAATGCAGATTTATGAAGGAACGGCGCAGATTCAGCGGTTGCTGATTGCAAAAACTTTTTTCGAGAACTAACAAAAAAATCTGGAGGTTTAACGGGCATGAGCGAAATGAGTCGAGCCACCAACTATTTACTGGGGCTGACCATGCTTTACTATACTGCTCCCAAGCAGGCAGACAGGAAAAAGAACCCGGTGGCTTGGTGTTCTTCCATTGCACCTGTGGAATTCTTGCGAGCCATGGATGTCTTGCCGCTCTTTCCTGAAAATCATGGTGCCCTGATTGGTGCCAGGAAAATGGGGGTAGAGCTGGCTGAAGCGGCGGAGATGGTAGGCTATGCTAACGATATTTGTTCTTACGTCAGGGTAGATATCGGACATATTCTGACTGGTAAAAGCCCGGTAGACGGACTAGCCAGGCCTGATTTTCTCGTCTGTTGCAATAATATTTGCAGCACAGTTGTCAAATGGTACGAAAACTTGGCGCATCACTTTCAGGTGCCGCTGTTTTTACTTGACACACCATTTAATCACGGCCTGCAGATTCCTGAATACAGTTTGAATTATGTGGAAGCACAGTTACGAGAATTTATTCCTTGGTTGGAGGATGTCACAGGCAAGAAGTTTGACGAGCAGCGCTTTAAGGAAGTGGCAATGGTCTCAAAGCAAACGTCCAGCCTGTGGCGGGATGTGCTGGAACTGGCTAAGCACAAGCCAGCTCCCTTTACTGCTTTTGACACATTTAACTATATGTCGCCTATAGTCACTATGCGGGGGACGCCGGAGGCACTGGAGTACTACCGGTTGCTCAAAGAAGAACTGCTCCAGAAAGTTGCAGCAGGGGAGGCTGCCGTCACGGGAGAAAAATATCGGCTATTGTGGAACGGTATCCCGGTTTGGTTTGCCATGCGGCCCATGCTGCAACTGTTTGCCAAGTACAAAGCCAACCTGGTCTGCTCTACTTATACAAACGCCTGGGTGTTGGATTTTGATCCCGATAACCTTTTGCGCAGTATGGCGGAAGCGTATACGGCGATTCTGATTAATCAGAGCTTGGACCTAAAGTTTGGCAATCTGGAAAAATTGCTTCAGGAGTTTGAGCTGGATGGGATCATTCATCATTCCAACCGAAGTTGCAAGCCGTATTGTTTCGGTCTCTACGATTTAAGTCGCAGGTTGCAGGCGGGTAGCCAGAGTATTCCTGAAATGATTTTTGATGGCGATCAGACAGATCCGCGTCATTTTTCTTGGGCGCAGTTTGAAACCAGGTTTCAGTCTTTCATCGAAACGTTGACGCTGAGTGAGCCGCCTAACGAAAATAGGAGGTAAAGCCGATGGAGAGCATACTGCAAAATTTGCTGGAAGTGGCCGCCAGTCCGGCAAAGGAAGTGACGGATTGGAAGCAAATGACGGGGGGCAAGGTGGTGGGTTGGCTACCCATTTATGTGCCGGAGGAAATTATTCATGCTGCCGGTGCGCTGCCGGTTAGCTTATGGGGTGGGAGCACAGAGATTGCCAGAGCCGACGCTCATCTGCAAGGTTTCGCCTGTTCGGTAGTGCGAGCGGTGCTGGAATATGGACTAAAAGGAACCTACAGCATGGTAGACGGCTTCATTTTTCCCTCTACCTGCGACCATATTCAAAACACGGCAGACATCTGGGCTGGACTCTTTCCCCACCGGCCAAAATTTGATTTGGTTTACCCAGCTAATAGGCAAAGCCAGGCCGCCCGGGGTTATCTTGAGCATCTTTTCGCCGGGCTGGTGCAATGGTTAGAAGAGCTGACGGGGCAGAAGGTAACTGAGGATAAGTTGCGGGGGAGCATCAGAATTTACAATCAATACCGCGCATTAATAGCAGAACTTTACAGTCTCCGTTCCCGTAGGCCGGAGAGTCTGAGTGGGCCGGAGATGGGACAAATTATCAAAGCCTCATTTTTTTTAGAAAAAGCGGAATTTAACAGGCGGCTGTCGGAGTTGCTTCCCTGGCTGGAAAAAAGAAAAGTAAGGCCAGCGCCAAGAGTCCGTCTGGTAGTCACCGGGATTATGGCCGAACCTGTGGAAGTTTTGGCTATCCTTGACGAATTAGGCGGAGCCGTTGTGGCCGATGACTTGGCGCTGGGAGCAAGGATTTTGCGCGCGCCAGTCAAAGAAGAGCTACCTCCGCTGGCTGCCTTGGCTGACAGACACCTGCGGCTTGGGCCATGTTCTACGCTTTATGATTGCCGTAAAGGTCGGGGCGCCCACTTGCAACAGTTGGTAGCTGAACATGCCGCTGACGGTGTTCTCTTTCTGAACATGAAGTTTTGCGAGTTAGAAGAGTTTGACTACCCGGTTTTGAAAGCGGAGCTGGAGGAAGCCGGCATTCCACTCTTATTTCTGGAAGTGGAGCAACAGATGTCGGCACTGGGACAGGTACGGACGCGCTTGCAGGCTTTTCTGGAGGTCTTGGAACAAGGAGTTGTATCATGATTTTAACGATGGGCGTCGATTTGGGTTCCATTACGGCTAAGTGTGTTATCTTGCAAGATGGCCATCAGGTATTAGCAGAGCGGGTGGTCAAAGGTGGGATGGTAGGTGGTGGGGCAGAAAAGGCGGTGGCCGAGGCGCTGGCTGCAGCCGGTGTTGCGCAGGAGGAGATAGCCTATGTGGTGGCAACCGGCTACGGTCGAGTAATCTTTGCCGCAGCCAATGAAGAAATGAGCGAAATCGGTTGCCATGGTAAAGGAGCCTTCTTTCAAGAGCCGGCGGCGCGCATCGTGATTGATATCGGCGGCCAGGATTTCAAGGTTATTAAGCTTGGTGCAGGCGGACGGGTGGTTAACTTTGTGATGAACGAGAAATGTGCCGCCGGCACCGGCCGTTTTCTGGAAGTGATGGCGCAAGCATTAGGTCACCCTGTTTCGGAATTGGCCCAGATTGGCAGCCGGGCAACCGGAAAAGTAGCTATCAGTAGCACCTGCACCGTCTTTGCCGAATCAGAAGTTATTTCCCATTTGGCAGCAGACAAAAAAGTAGCCGATATTGTGGCCGGAATCCATGAATCAATTGCCAGAAGAATTGCCGGATTGGCTCAGCGTTTGTCCCTGGAAGACAAAATTTTAGTGACAGGTGGTGTGGCTCAAAACCAAGGGGTGGTAGCGGCCTTGGCGGAAAGGCTAGGGCGGGAAATGTTTGTTCCTCGTTTTCCACAGTCGAACGGTGCTTTGGGTGCGGCGCTCTATGCCTTTGAGAAAAGTTCCCCTGGCCGTTGACGTCAGAAAAAGAATCCTACTATGCGTATAAGACAGAAGCAGCTATGCTGGTTAGAGAATAACTGCTGGCGACTGGCAGGTGTCGACTGTGTTCGCGGCAAAACTTGGTAACAGCAGGCAAAAAAGAGGAGTGATTCTCTGTGGGAGGGTATTGCGGCAGGCTTTTGCTTGTAAACTTAAGCACTAAGACAATCAGTAATATTCCTCTGCGTGATGATTTAAAGGAGGATTACCTTGGAGGTAGTGGTATCGGAGCGCGGCTGCTTTATGAGCTCCTAGGGGAAAACATTGCTGCTATGGATCCGCTCGCTCCCGGCAATCCCTTAGTGTTTATGACCGGACCAATCAGCGGAACTACGCTGCCTTCGACGGCACGCATGACTGTTAACGCGCTCTCTCCCCTGACCGGTATCTGGGGTGAGGCCAATGTAGGCGGACAACTTTCTGCACAACTCAAATTCGCCGGGTGGGACGGCGTGATATTTTTAGGTGCTGCCGACTCTCCGGTTTATCTGCACGTCGCTGATGAGGAAGCCTATCTCTTAGCAGCGGACGAATTATGGGGACAAGAAACGTATATAGTTACAGATTTGTTGCAGGAACGGCATGGAGGAGGCAACCGTAAGCCAGCGGTGGCCGTTATCGGCCCGGCCGGGGAAAACGGAGTGCTCTACGCCAGCATTACCCATAACAAGGGTCACCATTTCGGCCGCACAGGCATGGGGGCGGTGATGGGGAGCAAGAAACTAAAAGGGTTGGTGCTCAGCGGCACAGGCAAGGTAATCATTGGCAACCCGGAGCGCTACAAAGAGGTGCGGCAGCGCCTGCTGAGCAAGATGAAAGAAAGCCTGACGGTGCAGCTTTTCAATCTTTATGGGACCAACTGCGGCATTGAAGCAGGTCACTTGTCCGGTGACGTGCCGCTTAAAAATTGGCAATTAGGCGAGTGGGCTGAAGGAATCAATGCCTTAAACGGACCGGCTTTCGAAACTGTATTAACAGACCGGGCCACATGTTACGCCTGCCCGGTAGCATGCAAGCGGGTGGTGGAGGTGAAAGACGGGTTATGGCAGATGGCTGTCGGCCCCGGCCCGGAATATGAAACGATTGCTTCCTTTGGGGCGATGTGCCTGATTCTAGACGTGGCTGCCATCGCCAAGATTAACGAGCGCTGCAACCAACTCGGGCTTGACACCATTAGTTGTGGCTGTACAATAGCCTTTGCTATTGACTGCTTTGCGAAAGGATCCCTTACGACGGAGCAGACGGGCGGATTGGAACTGCGCTGGGGAAAACCGGAGTTGGTGTTAAAGCTGGTAGAAATGATTGCGGCACAGGAAGGTTTCGGGGCGGAACTGGCCTTGGGCAGCCATCGCTTAGCGGAGAAACTGGGGGGTGAGACCAGGAAGTATCTAGCCACGGTAAAAAAACTGGAGTTGCCGATGCACGATCCACGGGCTTATCACGGCTTGGGACTGACTTATGCCACATCTGTCCGCGGCGCTTGCCATGTGTCCGGGGTGAGCATGGGCGTGGAGCAAGGAACCATGCTCTTGGAAGAGCTCGGGCTGGACGGTTCGCACCGTGGTCCGACCAGTGCAGATAAAGCTAGGCTGGTGGTTCTGACCCAGGATTTCGGCATGACTTTCGCTACTGCCGCCATAGTCTGCGTATTGGGCGGCATGGTTTACGATGAACAGGACTTTGTAGCTTGTCTTAGCAGTGTTATCGGCAGGGAATGGACACTGGAGGAGGTTATGCGCTGCGGGCGGCGCAACTGGCTTTTGAAGCGGGCGATCAACTTGTTGCGTGGAGCGGGTCCGGCAGACGATTGCCTGCCGGAGATAGTTCGGAAGCCTTTGACAGAGGGGGGCGCTGCCGGTTCAGTGGCTGATATGGAGCTGATGCTAGAAGAGTTCTACGCTAGGCGCCATTTCGACCGGGACGGGTACCCTGCGCGAGAAGAGATGGCTGCTTTGGGTTTGGCAGATGTCTTTGTGGCGCTGGAAGAATTCCGCTACAGGAAGTAACAGTTGCGGGCACAACGGGAGGAGGCGTCCATGGCAATTGGGGAGAAGAATCAACGTTGAGGTGGAGTATCTGGGCTTTGTTGCTCAGCTGACCGGGAAAAAAGAGGAAACATTTACACTGGAAGATGATTTTAACTTACAAGCGTTGTTAGAGTCCGTGCTAAACCGTTATCAGTCCTTGTTTAAGGGCAGCGGCAATCTCCTCGTGGCGGTAAACAAAAGGGTAGTCCAACCAAACGAAGAAAAATGGTTTCTTTTAGAAGGCGACCGCGTGACGGTCGGTTTTAAAATCAGTGGGGGCTAATTCTTGCAGACGGTTCTTATCCGTTCTTGCGCGAATCTTGGTTAACAGCACTGTGGCAAATGGCCAAGTTTAACGATTTAGAGAGGAGGTTCAAAAAATGAGTTATGCTTACGGAACTGAGGAGTGGGAGAAGGCTTATCTGGAAATGGTGGCGATACGGTTAGCCACAGTTTCTAAACCGTATATTCAGGGTAGCCCTGAGTGGGTAGCTACTTACGAAAAACTAATCCAGGAAAGCCAGGAATACAATGAGGCGGCTAAAGGATGGGAAGGTACAGTAGTTATTCATATTATGCCTAACCCGGAACTGGGCCTGGATGCTGACGTTTACCAATTGCTGGACCTTTGGCACGGAGAATGCCGGTCTGTAAGGTTAGTTCCGCAAGAGGCGGGTGAAAAAGCTGATTATATCCTTTCAGGAGAGTTGGCACGCTGGGAAGCGGTGGTAGCCGGTGATTTAGAGACCACAAAAGCCATGATGCAGGGCAAGATTAAGCTCAAAGGCGACCTAGCAACCATTGTGCGCTATGTGAAGGCCTCCACCCTGCTCACCGAAATTGCTGCGCGGATGGAGACAAAATTTTTATCTCAGTTAAGTGAGGAAGAACGCGAGCAATACCGGAAGGAAGCCGCTAAACTGAGAGCCGAATTTGGCTTTTAGAGCGTAGTGTCCATTAGACGGAGGTGGGGAAGGTAAATGCGTTACGGCAGAGATCTTTCGTTTATCTATAACAACCCTACCCGCATAATTTTTGGTGAGCAAACGGTGCGGGAGGCGGGGCTTGAAGTTGAGAGCTTAGGCGGTTCCAGGGCCTTGATCGTCACCGACCAGGGTGTGGTGGCCGCCGGCCTAGCTGAGATGGTGCAGAAGGCACTGGGGCGGCGCTACGCCGGCACCTTTGCCGGATGCCTCCAGGATTCCGGCTTACACATCGTCAATGAGGGAGCGGTGTTTGCCCGGGAAGTGGGCGCAGATGTATTAGTAAGCGTGGGTGGCGGGAGCACCATTGATACAACTAAAGGAATAGCCGTTTTGTTGAAAGAAGGCGGCCAGTTGCAGGATTACGCCGGATACCAGCTACTGTCGCGGCCACAGACGCCGCATCTTGCTATCCCCACTACCGCGGGAACAGGCAGTGAGGTAACATACGCTGCGATTATTAAAGACTGGGAAAACAATACCAAAATCCTCTTTTGCGATAACCATCTCATACCTAATGTGGCTATCATCGACCCGCTCCTGACTAGGGATCTGCCGCCACTGCTGACAGCTACTACCGGTATGGATGCACTGACGCACGCTATGGAAGCGATTCATTCCACCGAACGCGAACCGCTTGCCGATGCCATGGCCCTGCATGCTATCATGCTCATTTTGGAATACCTGCCGCGCTGTGTGGAGCAAGGAGAGGACTTGCAGGCCAGAGGCCAGCAGCAACTGGCGGCGACTATGGCGGGCATAGCGTTCAACAATACTCAAGTAGCTTTGGTCCATGCCATGGCGCATAGTGTAGGGGCTTTGTTCCATGTTCCGCACGGCTTGGCTAACAGTATTCTTTTGCCGCATGTCATTGTTTATAACCTGGATTACTGTGCTGACAGCTATGCGCTGATAGCTCGAGCTATGGGCTTGGCAGTGCCAGGGATGAGCAATGAAGAAGCTGGCACTGCTGTCGCCGAGGCGGTCTGGGCATTGACCAAAAAAATGGGTGTGCCGCAGCGTCTGCGCGAGGCCGGCGTGCCACAGGATGGGCTGGAAGCCGCAGCAAACAGGTCTCTGTCGGATGGCTCCATAATTTACAATCCCAAACCGGCTACCACAGTGGAGGAAATACTGGAAGTCTACTATAACGCTTGGTAATCTGCAACTTGAGTCGTGAAAATAGCGGAGAAGTTGGCGGTGCAGCTGCGCACCGCTAACTTCTCAGAATGCTCTGGCCCCTTTTGGAACCAGAGATGCATCACATTGGCACGAATATTGCAATAACAAGAAAATAGACGGAGAAGCACTGATCTGGCAGCGAGGGGTGTTTTGATGAAAACAGCGGCTGAGTATCTGGATAGTTTGCGGAAATTAAATTTAAACATCTACATGTTCGGTGAACGAGTGGAGAATGCTGTGGATAATCCTATTATCCGTCCGTCTCTTAATTCAGTGGCCAAGACTTATGAGCTGGCTTGGGATCCGCGCTACGAAGAGGAAATGACGGCTACCTCCAGCCTGACAGGGAAAAAGATCAACCGTTTCACGCACCTGCACCAAAACTGTGCAGACTTGGTTAAGAAGGTAAAAATGCAGCGCTTGCTGGGGCAGAAAACGGCCTCCTGCTTTCAGCGCTGCGTGGGGTTTGATGCCCTCAACGCTGTGGACAGCACCACGTACGAAATGGATTGTGCGCTGGGTACCGGCTACCATAAGCGCTTCCGAGATTTTTTGCGCTATGTTCAGGACGAGGACTTAGTTTGTAATGGTGCTATGACAGACCCCAAGGGGGATCGCTCGCTTAGGCCTAGCCAACAGTCAGATCCAGACCTGTACCTGCGGATTGTTTCCAAAGAAGCGGCGGGAATCGTGGTCCGCGGAGCCAAGTGCCATCAAACCGGCGTTATCAATTCCCACGAGCTTTTGGTGATGCCGACCATTGCCCTAAGCGGGGAAGAAGAAAAAGACTACGCCGCCTGTTTTGCTGTACCCAGTGACAGTAAGGGTCTTTTATATATTTATGGACGACAGGCTAGTGATACGCGTAAGTTGGAAAACGGTAGTATGGATGTAGGTAACTGTCGTTACGGCGGACACGAAGCGCTTGTTATTTTTGAAGATGTCTTTGTCCCCTGGGAGCGTGTCTTCATGTGTGGAGAATACAAATTTGCCGGAACGTTGGTGGAGCGCTTCGCCGGCTACCATCGTCAAAGCTATGGCGGATGCAAAGTTGGCGTAGGAGATGTGCTGATTGGCGCAGCGGCTCAGGCAGCTGATTATAACGGTACGGCTAAAGCCTCTCATATCAAGGATAAGCTGGTAGAAATGATTCATCTAAATGAAACACTCTACGCTTGTGGGATTGCCTGTTCGTCACAAGGATGCGCGACTGCTTCAGGTACTTTCCTGATTGATTTGCTGCTCGCCAATGTTTGCAAGCAGAACGTGACGCGCTTTCCCTATGAAATCGCTCGCCTGGCCGAGGATATAGCCGGTGGACTGATGGTTACTATGCCAGCGGAGCAGGATTTCCGGCACCCGCAGATCGGCAGATATGTTGACAAATACCTGAGAGGCGTCGCCGGCGTGCCGACCGAGCAGCGCCTGCGCTTGCTCCGCTTGATTGAAAATTTGACTATCGGTTCGGCGGCGGTGGCTTACCGTACAGAATCAATGCACGGCGCCGGTTCACCTCAGGCGCAGCGGGTCATGATCGCCCGCCAGGCTGATTTGGAAAAAAAGAAAAAACTGGCGCGGGTGTTGGCCGGAATTGAGACAGAGGAGTAAAGCTTTTTTAAAAACCCATATCTTCCCCTACAATTAAAACATGCAACGCCAAGCTCTTTGGATTACCTTCGATTATAGTCGTGATGTTGCACATACGATCCTCTGACTTACAATCATTGCACTTACCTGTGTTAGCACAGGGAGTATTTTTATGCAGCCTGCGCCCATTTTGTGGGCAGGCTGTATCTTTTATTCGTCGCAGAGCGCCTACCAAGTCTTTTGCAATTTTGTTTTTTCCCGCTACAATAAATACTTTTGGGGGGCCAAAGATCATGGCTGCTACCCGGTTACCTATACCGTCAATGTTGACTAAAAGACCATTTTCGGTTACGGCATTGGTACTGCACAAATAGATATCAGCTGACATCGCCCGGTGTCGTACAGAGTCCATCTCTTCTTCTTTCACCAACCAATGCCAGTAAACCTGGCAGCCCTTTTCCTGAAGCGCATTCTGAATATTCAATTCCTGCACAGTCACAGAGCCGCCGATACCGATAACACTGTTCTCGGGTATCATTTCCAGCAACCTAACCGCAGCCTCCTTGCGGTTCCCATAATATGAACATGCTATCTTTCGTTTCTTTAATGCATCCATAACATTTGTAATTCGTTCATTCACTTCTGTACCCTCCTTTGCCGCGCAAGTGTCGAAAATGCTCAGATGACATCAAAACCGGAGAGTGATGTTGCTCTGGGATTAGCTTAGACGAAACCTGCCTACGGCCTATGACTGTTACTCACTCATCTGGCTGCCATTTCGGCAGCGTTTTACGTACTGGATTATTAATCCGGTTGCCTAGGGCATAGTCGGCTTGGATTAATTTTTGGATTTCACGCGTTCCTTCATAGATGACTGCAGCCTTAGAATTTCTGTAATAGCGCTCTACAGGGTATTCGTTTGAATATCCGTAGGCTCCGTGTATTTCCATTGCATCGGCTGCCGCCTTTTCCGCTGCATCGCAGGCATACCACTTTGCCAGCGCAACTTCTCTTGTATTTCGCAATCCTTCATTTTTCATCCAGCCAACCTTCAGATATAGCAAGCGGGACACGTCGTAGTCGCGTACCATTTGCGCAATCATTTCCTTAACAAGCTGGTATTCCCCTATGGGCTTGCCAAATGCTTGCCGCTCCTTACAGTACTTCATGCTGGAGTCTAGGCAAGCCCGTACCAACCCAGTAGAACCGGCCGCTACAGTATAGCGACCATTGTCCAGGGCGCTCATTGCAATCTTAAACCCTTCTCCCTCCTGCCCCAACATGTTTTCAACAGGGACACGGACATCGTTCATAGCTACCCACCCGGTATTGCCCGCCCGAATCCCGAGCTTGCCATGAATTGTGCCAGTTTGTAAACCCATTTCCCTCTCCACGATAAAACAACTCATGCCGCTATGGTCTCGCCTTTTCTTTTTATCTAGGTCAGTCCAAGCATAAATCAGATGGTGATCCGCCACGTCTGCCAGAGAAATCCACATTTTTTCCCCATTTAAAATGTAGCTGTCACCTTGTTTTACAGCAGTTGACTGAATTCCAACAACATCGCTTCCGGCGTTCGGCTCTGTCAGGCCAAAGGCGGCTATTCGTTCTCCTCGGGCCTGTGGAATAAGGTATTTTTGTTTCTGCTCTTCCGTAGCCCAAGTCAGCATTGTCAAACTGTTCAGGCCGGTATGAACAGAAAGAATAACCCGGAGCGAGGTATCAACGGCCTCTAGTTCTTCACAGACTATTCCAAGGCTGACGTAATCCATGCCTGCCCCACCGTAGGCTTGAGGAATACATATCCCCAAAAACCCGAGCTGTGCCATTTTTTTGAGAATATCTCTGTCAAAATACTGCATTTCATCATTCTTGGCTATAACAGGAGCAACCTCCCGTTGCGCAAAGCTCCGCACTGTGCTGGTCACCATTTCGTGCTCCTTGTTCAATGCAAAATCCATCTACTAAACCTCCCTGCACTGTCTTTTAACATCTATTCTGTATCCTAAGCCGAGGCTTACCTCTCTACTTATGCAATCAATGTGCCACTCTGCGATAATCTAGAAATTATTATTATCTCAACTTTCCCAGCCTAAAAGTGAGTACAAACCTTTAAAAATCGAGAAGTTACGCGCACAATAACAACTTCTGCTTTAATGGCAGCGGTATCGTATTCAAAAATGCAGTCATTATTTGATTCGCCATTTCCTGACTGAGCAAAGGAAGCTTTTTGAGAACATCCCGAAGGG
>Ga0209616_1000142_pt1 | contig 22097 bp, 14 predicted proteins | sample FlocCalmetaG_FD_184153 | JGI IMG/M metagenome (GOLD analysis project Ga0209616, IMG submission 184153) | Freshwater bacterial and archeal communities from Indian Creek, Illinois, USA - Floc-Cal metaG (SPAdes) (version 2) | ecosystem: Environmental > Aquatic > Freshwater > Unclassified ...
AACCCCATGCTAAATCCTAGCCTCTTTTTCAGCGAGTTGCTCGATATAAACATCTAGTATGTCAATTTTCCTTGATATTCTGGAGCTGGTGATGGGACTTGAACCCGCAACCTGCTGATTACAAATCCCTTAATATTAATTTTATCCTGTTTAGCCTAGTTCAATTTAGCTTGATATATCAAGCTTTTTTCTTTTTAAGTCACTTGCATGTTTAGCCTAATTTAGGTTAATTTAATCGCGGTTGTTGTATGGGTTGTTGTATGAAAATTAAACCGAAGTATACCTTGCCACTAGTTTTTTTATAGTGAAAGTAAAAATACGGATAAATGAAATGAAGTTTTATAGAGACTACCATATAATATCAAGCATAGGGTGATATGTTGATGATTTGTACGGATCTTTACTGCTTCAATAGATCGTTTGATGACCAAACTGTAGAACGGCGCATTGTTTTCCCCTAAAAGCCCGGTAAAACGTCAAAATAGAATTACCCCCACTTTCAAAATCCGAAGACAAATCGCTTTAAAACACATCAAAATATGATCGTGGTGTATTGACCTATCTTAAAAATCCATTATTATTATATGAGGAAGGGAAGAGTCGTTTTGCTTTAGCCCGCTTAACACTCTTCCCCCGCAAAATATGCTTAAGAAAGCACATTTACAAGATAATGATAAGATTATTCACAGTATTTTGCAAGCTAAATTTTAAAATTCTTTCCACAAGACAGCTATTTTTGTCAGCCATAGAGGATTATTCTTTGGAAAAAATTCCTTTTTTAAAGCTGCCCTGCCCGAATTGCGGTGCTAAACGTCCAATATGGGCTTATCATGACTCATATGAAAGATGCTTTATTTCATATCAAAACAAATCGACAATAAATGACGCCATAGATATTACAAGAATCATCTGTTCATCTTGCAACAGCACACATGCAATACTTCCAGAAGTCATAATCCCTTTCCGTTCATACAGTCTGCTATTCGTTTTAGCAGCGTTGAAGGACTATTTCACGTCGGGCATAACAGTTGCAGCTTTATGCGATAAGTATCAAATCAGCGCCTCAACGCTATATGAATGGAAGCACCTTTTCGACACTCATAAAAAGCTTTGGCTAGGTGTATTAGAAGATATTTATCAGGAATCGTTAGACTTTTTATCATCAACATTGAACGCCAATGCATCGGACAAGCTTAAAGACTTTTTCTTAAATAACAAAATATCTTTTCTTCAAGGCAGGACAACAACGGCACGCTTGGATTCCGGATAGATGTTACATATTTCCCTTTTCGGGTTTTTACATAATTCCGTAATAGACCTCCGCCTCAATTCTATTTATGATGTCAATTAAGGTTGCAGAACTGCCGAGCTCTGACCACGAGATATCCGAAGGAGGTATATTACGGGTGAAAAACAAATTTAACGAAAAAGCCGCCATCGAAACAGCATATTTTAGGTTCTCCCTGATCGCCCCGGTGATCCAAGGTACATTTACCGACCCCACAAAAACTGCCTACTACAGAAGGGTGACTGAAAATATCTTTTCCCTGCCCAATGGAAAAACCATGATTTACAATCCAAAGACTCTTGAAAAGTGGGAGGAGTATTACCGTAAAAAAGGCATGGATGGGTTGATACCGCATGAGCGTAGCGACTCGGGACAAACAAGGGTTCTTGATGAAAACGCCATTGCTGAAATTCACCAACTGAAAGAAAAGTTTCCGCGCATCAATGCAACGCTTATTTATACCAAGCTTGTCGAGGACGGAATCATAAAGCAGCAACAGGTTTCTTTATCAAGCGTCCAACGCTTTATCAAGCATAACAATTTGAAATCTGCCGTAAATCCAAACCAAAAAGATCGTAAGGCTTTTGAGGAAGAGTATCCCTGCGGCATGTTTCAGGCAGACACCTCTTACACCTGCTATATTAAGGAGAATGGCAAATTAAGACGTACATACTTAATTCAACTTGTCGATGATCATAGCCGTATGATTGTGGGTTCCCGCTTCTTTTATAGCGAAAACGCATACAATTTTCAGCAGGTGCTTAAGGAAGCCATATCCCGTTATGGCCTGTGTAAAAAATTATATTTGGATAACGGATCTACCTACGCGAATACACAACTGACATTGATTTGCGGTTGCCTTGGCATTGTCAAACTACATACGCCGGTAAGAGACGGCGCCAGCAAGGCCAAGATCGAAAGGAGTTTTAAAACCCTTAAGGAATCATGGCTTTACGGCTTTGACCCCTCGACGGTTTCTTCCCTTGAGGAACTTAACAATCTTCTTGCTGATAAAGTCCGCAAAAGGAACACTTCCGTCAACAGGATGATTGGCGAAACTCCCATTGAACGCTATCAAAGGGGCATCGCTCAAGTCAATATTCCTAAAAGCAAGCAATGGCTTGACGAATGCTTTATGAACCGCGCTACCAGGAAGGTGAACCTCGATTCTACAATCTCTATTGATAAGATATATTACGATGTACCCATGCAGTTTATCCGTACAAAGATCGAAGTCCGCTATCTGCCTGATCGCATGCAGGATGCATATATCTTCTTTGAAGGCGGGAAATATCCAATACGCCAGACCAACCGGGTTGAGAACGGGCGCGTTAAACGTAATAACCAACATTTAATTAATTATTCCGAAATGGGAGGTTCTGATAATGTTTAAAGCTTTTTACGGTATGACATTAAATCCTTTTGACAAATCACTACAGGAAAATCATGCTTTTAAATCAAAAGATCACGAGCAGATGTTATCGCGGCTGGATTATCTTAAAAACGCCCGTGGTATCGGGCTTTTTACCGCCCCGCCGGGCGCAGGCAAAACATTCGCGCTTCGATGCTTTTCGCGAGCCTTAAACCCGAACCTTTATCAGCTTTCTTACATCTGCTTATCGACTGTAAGCATAACGGAATTTTATCATCAGTTTTGCCATGAACTGGGACTTAGCCGTGGATCTAAAAAAGCAGTAATGTTCCGGGATATACAGGAACGGCTCTTGCATTTGCTGAAAGAAAAACACAAAACCTTCATGCTTGCGATTGATGAAAGCCAATACCTGAACAGCAACGTACTCAGAGACATCAAAATGCTCATGAATACTCACTTTGATAGTCTTGACTGCTTTGCGCTTATACTTATCGGCCAGCCTCATTTGACTTCTATCCTTGAAAAACCGGTATACGAAGCACTTAAACAGCGCATTGTCATTCACTATAACTACGAAGGGCTTTCACCGGAGGAAGCTAAAAGCTATATTTATTCAAGAATCGAAATTGCCGGCGCCAGCCACAGCATTATTGACGAAGCTGCTGTCCATGCGGTAGCTAACTTCTGCCAAGGGATGCCGCGCATTATTAATAGCGTCATGACTAACGCATTAATTTTGGGGGCTCAACTTAAAAAGAACTCTATAGATACCGAAGTTATACTGTCCGCTTGTAATAGCCTTTCTTTAAACTGACCGTAAGGATATATCAAGGGGACAAAAAAGGGATTGATGGTGTTACTGTCGCATATACAGACCTGATTTGCAGGCAGATTCCTGTAAAGTGCCCTGATTCATACCTGCGGTCATTTGAAAAGTTCAAAAGGTTGAAAAACAAGTCTGCCGGCTAATCCATCCTACCCGTTTTGCTCTGCACTGAGGCCTGGCTCTGTGATGATAATACGCTCTGCAGGGATGCAACGTCTAACTCCACAACCAGGCTAAAGGATAAATCCTTTAAAGACGTAGTACAAAAATCCTATATCAGTTTCTATATAAAGGAGTGCCGTATGTTTAATTTCAGCGCTAACAACCTCGTTTTGGTTTCTCAAAAACAATACGATGAATCCAATGTATTCGTTTTGAAAGATCGTACTACCAATCGATGTTACAAAATTTATGACTTTTTAAAAACTGCTTCTTTTGAGCCCTCAAAGCCGTATTGCATTTTTGGGAAAGTTAATTCTTCTGATAAAATTTACCTGGTTCTTGATGGTATGAAGGAGGACAAGAAAAACTCCTATTAAATGCTTATATATTGTTCGAGTATTATGGGTGGGACATTAATTATCCCACTCTTTTTATACCTGATCCTCTGCAATATATCATTCATGGGCACTAATCACCATATATATTTAACCGCTTTTATTTTGCTTTTTTCTCGGTAGGATTGTGCATTCAGAATTTTATTTTGCAGTTTTCGTTGATTTCAAGCACATTTTAAATTGCTTTTTGACTCGATGTCAATGCGCCGTTCTACACCAAACGCATGATAGGATACGAAAACTGTATTATAATTGTATTATGAAATAGGGAGAGTGTGGCCTAATGGTGTTTTTTTTACTTTAACATACCATCAAGAAACTTTAGGGCGGATAAGTCTAACACATCGTTGCGATTTTTATGAAAGTCTGCCAAGGGTTACTCAGTTCAATCTGACACTTGAGCTGTATTGAAATGCTTCTTGGTTATAAGTTAGACTGGTACATTACTAAAGTCTGGTCGTTTCAGGGTCAACGATAAAAAAATTGGACTAAGTTATAACAGTTGATGTTAGAATTATGAGGAACCGCGAGCAAGGAAAGCGTGTACATTTACTTCGATGTTCTAACGTACTTAATCAGTGTTTGGAAGCATTGGAAGAACAATGTCCCATCCTTTTGGTTATGAAAGAAAGTTGAACCTGCGCCTTTTCGAGTCGGACAAAGTATATTTATAACCTTTTTTAACTGTTTAAAACGTTGATTTCTCAACGAAAACGAGGAAAAGCTGTCTGTAGATAACTATACCTACTTGAAATTAAAATTCTATTCTCACTTCGCACTTGTATAAGATTTACTAAATCAAATCTATAGCTGTAAAGTAAACTTAGAAAATGGTTTCGTCGACTAATAATACTGCAATTTTCGTAATGCCATCTTCAGTTTGATAAATGATCAGTTCACCTTTAGAATCCCTGTTAATCCCTTATTTAATTAGAATTGGCAGAAAACCATATTACATAATTAATTTTTTATTACGCAAACTTTCTGGTTTATCTGCATTTAATGGTATTAGCCACATACTTTTCTTGACAGCACCCTTAACTCTGCCTTGGTTACACATAGTACACAGTTGGCGTTTACAGATTTCCCATTTTTCAGAGGCCTGCTTGATTGTCATATATTGAATATTTTCCATTTCGATCACCTTATAAATCATTCGACATACATTACATTAAGTAAACAGTGTACAGCCTTGTTCTTTAAACTCTTCAATTTTTACAAGAAGGTCGTCAGCTAAACAGTCTAAATAATCAGCAAGACAGATTACGCACATAAACAGCTCAATATTCCTACTAAGCAGTTTTTTACACAATCCAATCTCATCTTTTGACAAGTCTGCGTTGCAATATTGACATGCCATATTACAGTTCCTTTATTGTAATTTCGGGGATGTTCTTGCCGAAAAACTCCATATCAATAATCCCAAGTTGAGTTTTGATAACTCGGCGCATTTCTTTTGCCGGCTCCAAGCAATATGTGGAGAAGTCCTGAATGTCAACATCTTCTGTCTTGCGTATATGTGGAAAAATTAGCTTCATATATGCTGTACAAATACGCTTGATGGCCTCCGTGTCGCGTGTGTCAGCGTTTGTCGGTAAATTTAAAATTTCATCAACAATAGCACGATATATGAGCTCGCTACGAAACATGTGTAATATTTCAGTGAAGTATTCAGCATTCAATGCCCACCCATTGACTTTAAGACTTTCTTCCATTCTTGGAATATCCCAACCTTTGATAAATCCATGGAATCTATCAATAAGTGCTGATTCGTGGAAAACATCTGGCAGGTTGATGAACATATTGGTATTCACATTCATGAGCGAAACATCAATATTTCCAAGTAGAATTAAGCCGGAATCTCCGACACCTTTGTAGTCACCCACACGAAATTCACCGCTCTCCAAGTATCCTTTAAGTGCACCTCGCATTTCATTTTTGTCTGTAAAGGTTATACTTTGAACCTCATCAAAAGCGACATAGTCATAGTGAGCCGCAAGTCCCGGATTACGTTTGCTAATGTCATAAAACATCTTTGCTCTCGAAATACTTCCACCGCTGACAAGCCAACCATACTTGCTAAGCTGCGAGAATAAGTATGTTTTGCCGGTTCCCTTCGGTGCAAGTTCAATTAAATTCATCCGTTTTTCCACAAAAGGGAGCATTCGGCTAAGCATAGTGAGTTTTTGTGTTGGATTTGTGTATCCACCAGGATTATAATCAATTGATGATAATATGACATCAATCCACTCTTCTGTAGTAAACTGGCTCCGCGCTTCAGTATAATAACTAAGGTCAATATCATAAGGACAAAATGGCTGAAAATCAATGAGCTTAATAATTGTTTTTGTTGATTTTTGCTCTAAATCATCGCATACCAGTTCTATGATACCCCAAACTTCATTTGGCGATAACAGGAATTCTTTGTTTCGCTCTACCACATCCCAATCGGCGATAGCTTCGTTTTTTGTTTTCGGAACCCCAAAATCAGGCAAACTAAAAAATGCCAAACGAGATGAAATATCTATGTCAATCTTTATTTTAGCAAGAAATTTGACAGTCTTATCTCTGCGAGTCATTTCAAACTTCAAATGTTCCCATTGTTCTTTTTTTGGAATTACTCGTTTTACGTAAGAATTTACTTCCTCTTTATTGATTTTTCCATTGTCATCTGAAAACTTCATAACAAGCCAATCCCTCATAAATGAAGGCAAGCTTAAAGCGGAGAAGAACTTACCGTTATCTGAGGATTTGTATACCAGCATATCTGGGAAAAACTGTTTGAGTTTGCTTTCCATATCCGTCACCTCAAATCAAATTTGGACGAGATGCCTTTTACGATTTTGTAGGTTATAACGCCTATTATACCGCCTGAGACAATCTGTGCTGTATATTTCGTTTCTTTGCCAACACTCTGTGTATATGAGTATTTACTGCCGTCAAAACGGCAATCATAATACTTATTATCTACCTTGACAGATACGCCTTTGAGTTGCTTGCTCAACGAAAACGATATCGTGGCGGTCTGGTCAATCGACATTTTAGCTTCACTTGTCAGCAGAGTGACTGTTATTACTTCTGAAGTCTTTTGTTTTGGAGCAAATTTGCGTACACTAAAAATTGGGACAATGCACTCCTCAAGCGTAGCTCCGCCATGTGTTTCAAGCAAAGGCGCACCCTGCGATGCGAAACGGTTATAGTTTGCAAAAATCCAATAGTTATCTTTGCCTATACAACCAGAAAACTTCGAGTAATCAGCAGATTGGTCGATGCAATAACGTCCATATTTATAATTCGTAGCGTTAGTGCCCGCTTTAAAAGTTTTACCTTTTGCCAACACAGCAAGGCGGCTTGTCCCATGGTCGGATGTGACAATTACTTGCGAAATTTTGTCTGAGAACAAGCTAATCACACGATTAACAATTTCTCGCAGAATACCAAATTCCTTTATTAGGTTCTTTGGATATAACTCCCCAGAGTGCTTGAGGTTGTCCAAATCAAAGTATTTTTCAACATTTCTACCCTCAAGAAAATCCTTATTCATTTCAGTCGTTGAGGGTATATTGCAATAAGCGAATACGGGGGATTCTAAATATAAGTTATGCTCTTTTAGCATTTCTGTAAGCAAATTTGTATATTCGGCTCCGAATGCATCAACAAACAGAATAATACTTTCATTATCATAAACTTTACTGATCTCGGCATTACGTGAAGGGAGCTGCCACAATACTTCACACTGGTCAGTCGCAATATTATTCACCAACTGCAAAAAATCTTCATCAACTTTATTTAAGGCTTTTTGCAGCTTATATTGATTGAAATAGTCGGTTAACAACATGTTTTCAAAATCGAGTGGCTGTAAATATTTTGATAGGGCAGGATAGTTATGTGCCAAGACGGTGAACGTTGTTTCATTTGATGGAAGTTCCCCAAGCAGGGCAAAAAACTGAATTTGCTCTTTTTCGGTTGATGCTGTCAAGACTTTCATCTTATCTAAAGCGGCGAGATTTTCATATTTATTCCAAAACTCTATGGGCGGTTGGATTTTCATATCAGTTATTAGCGAAAGGCGTTCTGCATACAAGGATGTATAGTTGTTGTCGTTTACGACTGGCAGAATAGCACAAAAGATGGCTTGTATAAAATCGTTCACACATACAACGTTCAACATTACCAATGATAAATAGCCTTTACCGCCTTTATGCTTCGCCCATAGCCAAATAAACCAGCGGGTGGCATCATGTTTCGTCTTCCAGTTTGAGAACAACGAAACATCAAAATCGCGGACATGAAGAACCCTCGCTAGTACGGCGTCCAAATTTGCTGACCCTTCATATTTGGATAGGAGCATGTTCCATTGCTCATCGCTACCCCATTCTTGTTTGATAGTTTTAGGCAGTTTATAATGATACACCAACAAATCGTAGGCATTGATAATAACGCGTACATCGTCTGCAAAAACAATGTCCGAAAAATGAATAGCATTTTGTGTATGAAGTATTATCGGCTTGTCAGGATTTTGCTCCCAGTACATTAGATATTCTTTATACCCTGTAATTTCGTTTCCATAGATTTTTGCATGAAGCGTATCTTGTATAACAGTTAGTGAATAATCAGGGTCAGAAACGCTTTCAACACAAATTACACTATCGTTATTTCGTGGCGTGAGCAATAATTTTGCTAACAGACTCTTCATACGATACAATGGGATATACAACCTGAAGGTAGTGCAATCATTGTTTATGAAATGCATATTTAAAAGGTCATTAAGAGTCTTCTCGGCAATAGGATTTTTAATTCGGAGATGCTCCGATATTGGCATTAGTAATGTATTCTCGTGTATATTACGCAAATCAGCGAACAGCCTACGCAAATTAGGGGTGACATCATCCGCTTCACAATAATTTGATAAAGCCATAGTTATGCTACAGCGTTGAGATAAAAAGGACTTGGCTTTTACCCACATATCCATTGTTTCAACGGTAATAAACCTTATAGGGCAAATACTCGTAGTTACAATGTCACGCTCTATGTAGTCTTGTAGATCTTGAATGTTCGTAAACTGTCGCATACAAGCATCTCCTATCCCTGTAATATGTTGATACCGACCAATGGCTTGTCTTCCACAAGTTCCTCTAAAAATCTTTGCGCTTTCTCAGGAGAAAGTTGCCGGATTTTTTGTTTGACTTTTTCCTTGTAAACCTCGGCATATTGTTTTTCTGCCAATCTTTTTACCACCACATCGATAGTAGATTTTTTGGCAGTCCATTCATATACACTCCCATTTAAAGACTGCTTAATCTGCACCTTCAAGTCTTCTATGTCATCAACAATAGCATCATAAACGCCCGAAAAATACTTTTTGAACTCGGCATTACAGCGTTCTATATCGATCAATTTGTCAAGTATGCCTGACGTAATGAAGTTGATAGCCTCATCCACATCACTAGCGTTGCCGGGGATATGAGTTTTGTTAACTATGTCAAATACTTTTGAAGCGAGCAACACGTCTCGCTCTCCTTGAAACAGACAGATAATCGGAATCACATATAGCTCCGACCACGCTTTTGGACTATCTGTACAAGTTGCGTCTTTCCACAATGTAAATAGTTTGTTAATCTTTTTGTCCTTGCGAAATTTATCCAACGTCATGCTGATGTTTTGTATGTATATATCGCTTTTCTCGGATAAAATGCCTGAGCCAACGGTTCTGAACATCACATCGATTTCATCGTTTGAAAGAGATGGCTCAAGTTTAGCTCTTGCAATATCGGAAAACAAGGTATACTGGTTGTTGAAAAAAGTATTAAATTTTTCAGCATAACATGCTACAATCTCCGCTGCTTCCACCTTGTTATACACTGTATTGCTCTGTATAGAGAAAAGTGTTTTGAAAATGTTGGTCAGATCGGGTCGGAAAGTGAGGATAAGAGCGTGCGGAATCTTAATCAAATTAAGCTTGACCCGTAAGGCCTCTATTGTTTTGTCGAGGCTTTTCTTTGCTTCGGAAAGTAAAGCATTAACAGCATCAATTAAAATATAATCTTCTAATAGAACATCAATTTGGCGATTTGTATCTCCAATCTCCCAAAGGTAAGACGAATCAGCCGACAATTTTCTATTGAGGGACAGAACATACTCATCGGCTCCAATACCTATCTTTGTCGTCACGATAACAAGCTCCGGCTTGTGATGCTGAATGTAACTTTGCATACCGGCTTTTAAATTTTGTGGCGTAATGATTTTGGCTAGCTCCTCTGAAAGACCGGCATTTTCTTTATAGAGCCTATGAATGTCTTCAGCAATTCTTGTTTTGTCTCTCCCAGCTATGTTGCCGGCAGAAACAAACTCACAAAACAGGTTTATTGTTTTACAAATATTAGTAAAAAGCTCATTATCTTCGCAAGTGTCCTTAATGTAGCTTTTCAGTGTCCATAGCGGATGATCGTTACTCTTGAGGAAAATCCGGATATTCTGTGCTATCGCTTCAATTGAGGTTTGCTTATCAGCGGCAATCTTAAAAATACCTCCTGTTATTCTGCAAAACTCAATATGCTCGGGAGTTTGCTTCATAATAAATTGTCCATTAACTTTTGGATTACCTTTAATAATTCCAAAAATCAAATCGCTTAAAACAGAATGGTCCATTGGTGTGGGGTTTGCACCATCATATTTATGAAATCTGTTATCAATGTACTCTTTAAGAAGGAACCCTACTAAAAACGCTGAGCCACAATTATTTTGCAAACCAAACGGTTTTTGTATTAAAATCGACCAAATCTCGGAAACTGCAACTTTATTATTTTTGGAAAACCCGTCAGCGATAACCTTCTCAACGGCAATTTTCATTTGGGATACAGGGTGCGCAGGGTTATCCCTGTAATAATTGGGATTAGTCCATATTCCCTCATTAGTTAGTATAGTGGCAATTTGATTGAGGATGCTATAAGTTCCGCTGGGAATGGGAAAAACAGACATACCACATTGCACTACTTGCGCTTGGAAACCCTGTGGTGAAAATAATTTGTCGAGTGTGGCTATTCGCTCTAAGCCACAGCCAAAAACAGCTGCAGTAATTTCATCCATCTTTTGGCGAAGATTCAACCCGCCTTGTATTTTGGATATTTGATTTGCGGTAGTGTAAACATCAAGACTAGTGGTATCCAGTTTGTTAATCCACTCATCCACAATTTGTTGGGCGTTTCGCTTTGCCAGATTACTTTGTTGGCGCTGGTTGGGATCACTGCTGTAATATCGCTCTTCTGTTTTAGAGTGGATAAACTTTTCGTATAGAGCATCGGTAAAAATTTGTCCCGAAAAATCCACTACAACAAATTCCCGACCAGAATGCTCAGCATACAACTTTCCAATTGACGTCTTAACCCTTGCCTGTTCAACTTCATTCTTAACAAACATGAAAAGCATAGGAATAACGTTCGGCTTACTATGCATCAGCCTTTCTACAGAATTTTTATCGTAGCTTGGAGTAATAGGGGTGATGACAAACCGCTGCTTTGCAGACTCTTTAGTCGGCAAAAATCTGCCGTAGACATTGTATGTTGTATCTGAGAGTAATTTCTCAAATACAAGCTCTCGTTGTATCTCATCCTTCATCTTATTAAAACGTTCTTCATCAATATTACCATATGTTGTCACATAAAGCGTATCATTCCCCTCTTCGACTTTGCCAAAAACAGTTTTCGAGACAAACTCTGCCATAATACCCACAATACTGCTTTGTATAGGGGTTCCGACAAAACATGCAGAGATATTAGCCAGAGTTGGTCTGAGAAGGCTTGACAGATTACCCCGCCCACGATCTGCGCCACTTTTCTGCTGCAAAGCAGTTAAAAGCAAGGCGACCTTTAATACGGCCTCTTTTTTTGTATCGTCCCCGCATATGTTTTTGAAATTGTTGTAGTGACCAATGATAGTTTTGAATGCCTCATCAAAATCTACATTTTCACCGATGAAAAAGTAATCCCAAATAAAGTTGGCTGTTAGATAATTCCAATCTCCCTGTTCGTTAGAAAAATGATCAATGAACCAGCGGAAGTTGTTTCTCCTTTCATTGTGCGAAATATATTCGCCACTGAGAAACTGAAACATTGTTCTCTGGTTAGAACTTATATATTGCGAGATGAACTTTAGCAAATTGGCTGCAAACGGATGCAATGGCAATAATTTTTGCAGTTCTTCCTCTGTTATATGGTCGGTAGAAAAGTTGATTAAGGTTTCCTTTGTGATTCTACCCACCTTTTGCCACAAATAGGAAACAATTTCTTTCCATTCATCATGTAAGTCGTGACTGGTTTTGATCGCTTGTCCTAACAATTTAAATGCTGTTGTATCAGCCATTTCAATAGGAGCCAGTTTGAAACGCGCCTCAATAATTTTTCTTGCGTTTTGATCGGCTATAAGCTGTGATGCTGTGCTATGCGTGATCAAAAAGAAGTAAAACTTAATCCGTGCCGATGCTTGCGCCAGTTCCTGTAATCCCGTGATGTTGTTTTGGTTATTCCTAAAAAACTCCGTAAATTCGTCCCAAACAAAGATTAAAGAATGTAGATCATTGCCTTTTACAACATCATCAATCCAATTGATAAGTTCACTGGCGGTAGAATGCCATACATAGTTTTCTTTTTCAGCAATATCAACAATGGTGTCAAGTAAATCAAGCTGGCCATCCAAGTCAAGCTCTTCCAAGTCGCGTATGACACTTTCGGGAGTGGAGTAATCGGTGAATTTTGCTTTGTACTTGCTAAAAGCATTAGCAAAATTGAACGCCGACTGAGGGTCTTTGAGCGTGCTCAGGATGATATCGTATTGGCTTTTTTGCCCAATATACACACAGCCATTGTCTCGAAGCGCTGATTTTATCGACTCCCGGATGCAGTTTATCAGACGATTTTCACCTACGATGCCGGAAGATGAGCTACGATGCACCACCACTGTTTTACCCTTGCTTCTCACACCGCTCAGCCTTGCATATAACGCAGTCATATTATTGCTGTCAAAATAAGCTTTAACTGAAACGAGATCATCTTCCAATATATGCTTGATAACAAACGAGGCATATGTTTTACCGGTTCCGTATGCGCCTGAAATCCAAAGCGGACGATTTTTTTCAACAGAATTCATTTCCAATGTATCAATGAGTTGACTCATTATGGATTTGAAGCTGTCATGCGGAAAAAAAGACTTCCACTTATTTGGATAACTGCTATCTTGGCTAGCTGAAAAAACCGGAATGAAATTGGTATCCACACTCAGATACTCACAATACTTCCTTGCCATATGTCTCGTCCTCCTTAGTGTAACTTCACTATATCAAGTGAAGTTTTTTCTCGCTTAAGGTCGATGTTTTCTAAATCCTTATTGAAGTTTACTCTTATATAATCACTAAAATTATGTGCTAGCCCTTGGAGTATTGGCTTCAAAGAAGCTTTATCCATGCCAAATAAGATCGCAGGGCTCAAGCCTACCCTTTCTTCTGAATCATCAAGCAAATTAGATAGTGTGAAGCTATAATAGTTGTCCATCGCTTCAGCAAATTTGTATAAACTATATAGGATAGCAAGAGGTTCGGGGGAATTCCATCTGGTCCGGGTGAGCGCGACTACGCTTTTCCCTTTCATCTCACAAATTCCTTGACCTAACTCATAACCAATTGGGGTTGATTTTATCGTGTCTTTTAGTGATGAGAGTGCATTTTTCTTTGTGGTTTCGGAAAAATCATCGCCCAAGAGTAAAATCATATCGTCAATAGTAGTTCTATCATGAAAATTAAGGTTCCTAATATACCAATTAAAAATTGATGAGTTATATGCCAAGTTAGTATATATTATAGCCCATGTAAAATTACTGTCTGCACCAATTTCTTTCAAGTCTGATATTATTGGTAAAAAGCAGTTGTTTTTGTCAAGCAGCTCAGCTTCGCGCCCCCATGCCTTAAAACTTATAAACATATGAGAACCCATTCGACCATTTGTCCAAAATTCGTCAGTACTATCAAATAATATTTCAACCCATGCCTGACGCAAGCCGAAGTTTTTGTACCTATCAATATTAGTTGCTTTCATGTTATTTCCCCCTGTAGTAATTCTTGATTTTGCTACTAAGCATCCTTTTTGCATATCTAAGCATTGTTCGCAATGTCTACAATTTTTAAAGATTACACCTTCTTTAGTGATATCTAGTGCTCCCCATGTGCACTCTGACATACAGGACTTACACCCGATACAATAAGTCGCTTTATAAAGAGCATTTTTAAATAAATATATAAAACGAATGGTATCTTTCGTTTTTGACAATTCGCAAGATATCGTAATTGTGTTCATAACCGATTTAACAGCAAAAATAACATGTAACTGTTTGTATTCCAAGCTGTATTTCCCACTTGATACTTCGTGAAAATTACCTATAGTAGTTAACCATTCATTCCATTTATGATTAGGAGTTCGAATTATGAAAGTATATGTGTTTTCGTTAACAATTTCAATAATTCTATTATCGGATGCTTTAAGAACTTTTCCGCTTGATCTCTGCTTCCAGCCCCCGTCACTTAAAAACCCATCCCATTTATTGGGATCATCGTACGATTTCATTATTGACGCCTTTATTATAGATGAAAAGGGCGTAACATCATGTGGGTAAATCTTATTGACAATACTTTCATACAATTTTGATGACATCGGGCAAAATAGACATCCAACCCTGTGAGCGCCATGTCGGTATGCTCTGTGAAAACTAATGCTATGTTCTAATATGTAAAGAAATAGCTCGCTTGAGTTCCAATCTAAAATCGGATTACAATTTATCTGCACGACATGTTTATTCCCATCCGATATGGCTCCATAGGTAGCCCTCGCATCACTTTCTTCTGCTCGTATTCCTAAGAATGCCAACACCTTGAAGCTATCAAAATGATAATTAGCTTGAGGACTATCTTGCCTTGCGAGTTTGCGTAACAGATTTATTGATGGAGCAGTTTTATGTACACTACAGCACCAACGGATTGTCCGAGAAGGGGGACTAAACAGCTCCCAGCTCTCTTTTGCATCCATATGGGACTTTGCAATATGCCAATCAAGGTCACTCCACCTGTTTTTAGCTTCTTCTACTGCTAACAATGTATCTGGCAATTCCATCGTTGTGTCAGCAAATAAAACCTTGAACGCATCATGCGGCAATGCTCTTTGAACCAAATCGAGCAACACGATAGAGTCCTTGCCGCCGCTAAACGCAACATAAATAATATCAACCTTCTTGTCAGCATATTCCTTATATGTTTCATAAATATACTGCAAAGTTTTTTGGACAAGTCCATTTAACAAAGGTTTGTTTTTATTAACCATTGAAGTTACATCTACTGGCTCAATAATCAGATCATCTATATGAGACACAATCGTGGGTAATTCGTAAAGCTCACCGCCATTAGCTTCACCGACCAATTCACCCTTATAAAAATATCTCCTCGCCTCTGCCCACATTAACGGAACATCACTTTCAGGAATCACCCAGCCAAATTGTTTGTCGAAACCCAACAAGCGTAGTTCCTCGTGAAAAATGGGGCGCACCTCTTTGATTACTCCATTTATTTTTGTATTCAAAAGATACCCACCAGTATCCTTATCCCAATCGTAATTGTACATTCAGAATCCCCTTATCCAACGATTATTTTACTATACTGGTCTTTGTAGACGTATCCATCAAGGAAGTTTGGCAATTTTATGTTTATCAGCCCTTCATCCATAAGCCAGTTTTTTATTTCATCTAAATCTTGAAATGGTGAGCGAACATGCTCTGACTTCACAAGCCATTTTATAAACTCCTCATAACTCTCTAATTCAAATGATGGATGCAAAAATATCGCATTTAATGTTTCATTGTTTGATGTTTGATATTCCAATACTGGAATGTCATCAAAAAACTTCTTTACAAGCGACATCGCTAACCATCCATTCCAAGATGAGCCAATATCAGGGTAATAGATAAATGTGTCTATCTTTGCCGCAGAAAGGAATCCCTTAGCAGTAATATCATCAATAAGCAACTTATGGATAGTTTCCAGTTTTTCATCGCTTAAATCAAGAAGGGATATATTGATGAGCGAATTGACATCCTTGCGTAAAAATATATCATCTAACTCTTTAGCAAGACCTTCGAAACTCAAATATCGAAGGTGATGCTCAGCGCAATAATCCACAAGTTCGCTGATAACTACAATGTTAAAATCCTTTAGATAATCTTTAATAATTGCAATTGTACTGATATCACCTGCTTCTTTTCTTGCTATGTAAGGCCTCGAAAAGCGATATTCACTTCCGAACATGTACTTAAGTATTCCAAACAACTTTGAGTGTGTGTTTATATCGTTACGAAAAATGAAGTCACTATAACTCCCCGACATATATTCAAAGAGCTTACGGGAAGAAATAGGCATATTTACGATATGCTTGCTGATGAAATCCGACATAGAGTAATCCAATTCTTCAATATTTAATAAAGTATCATGCATATATAGATTGCTATCAATACAGATGATTTCTGGGCAACGCATGATAATCTGAAACAACATCGCTTCAGAAACACCACTAAATGCGGATCTTATCTCCACCTTTGAAACTTCACCACGTCGCACTATAAAATCTACTATTTCTTGGTCAATTGATCTTTCGGCAGATTTTGAAATATAGTCTCGATTGAAGCGATATTTGTTACCAAGTTTGAGCTTTAGAACGCCCTGTAAAAAATACCGGTTGCTTATATTTGAGCAAAGCAAAAGTTCATCTTTGAATATTTCAAACAATTCCAAAAAAGAAAATGCTATTCTTGGACTGTTGTTTATATAATCGTTTATCTTTTCAATCATTTTATCAGGAATATTGACATAACACTCATGAATATAAGCGCCTCTGTTGCATAGAACGGCAATATTAGCAACACGAGCATCTATTGCGCGATTAGTTGGAGGAAACTTCACATCGCCAAAAGTTTTTGTAATATAGCTCTTAAACTGCTCGATTTCTAATTCGTCAAAAAGCTTAACGCCATGTGGATAGAATTGGCGTAGCACATAGTTATACATGCTAGTGAGAGATATGCGCTTCTTGGCGTAAAATGTTCCGTTCTGACTGAATTGCTTGTCAAACAACCGATGTACTAATTCTATCGGAAAATTTACGGTGTTACTGATATTGTCTAATATAGCTTCAGCATCTTTAATACTGATATGATCTGGTAAAATATCTATGGCTTGTTGGATAGCTTCACTGGCATCATCGCAAAGCAAGAAGACCCTCAAGTCCTTATTGTAGGTATAATATTTGCTACTAGAATTGCACAACAAATACCAAAGTATTTTTGATTTACAATCCGCTTCATTAAATAGCACATCCTCCTCAATTATCAATTTGCCACCTAATTCAGCACAAAGTAACCATATCGGTCTTTGATGTCTATTCGCACGGTCAAATGCATATTGCACATTTTTCTCAATTTGCCGAGCGCCCTCTCTCGACACACCAAGAATTTTTGCGGCATCTTCAAGAGTTCCTCCCTGGGCACGACATGCAAGGATTTGTTGGTGATTATCTTTCTTAAAAATACCAGCCATCTTATCATCAAACAGCGATTGGCTACTATACTTTAAAAAATCTAAAAATGGCAATAAGGACTTGTATATTTTAGGATCTTTAGCAATCATTTCAAAGCAATTCTGAATTTGCCAAACATATTTAGTAGAATGAAAGCAATCAAGGATAAATTCTCTCTGCTCATGAATGCCCGAAAAAGCCATTACCAAGGGATATAAAGGCGAACGAGTTAACTTAGGGTTGATGTCTTTGAATAGGTTGAGCAATACTTTTTCCCGACATCTGATGGTTACATATTTGGTGCAATAATCATCAAGTGCTAATGTGATAGACTGTACCTTTTCTGGCGTAAAATAAGCAACTTTACATATTTCCACCCCAAGATCGTCTATGGCAGCAATAAAGCGATTGTATATAGTCTGCTCATCCTGAGTTAATGAAGAATGCAATGTATCGACTTGGTTTCCTTGCAACAACAACTCAAGTGCTATTCCTAAATCTGGCCTCACATATACTGGGCCATGTTTGATTTGCACATTATCTAAAAGAATTATGTGATTTGTAGTGTCTTTTTTTAAATCCATAATTTTACTAATGACTTCATTGTAGCACTTTATACCAAATCCGGTAATCCTAAAAAGCATTTTATTGGAACACTTTAATAAGTCCAAAGCAGTTGCACATTGTATCTGTTTAAGGCGTTGATATGTGCGCTCAGAAAATCTCATATCTTCAATCAAGATATCCTTATAGTTATCAGATAACTCAATGCCATAAATTTGAGCAATAGAAGTGATATTACTACTAAACGACGAATCGACGGTGGAGTAAAGGATGCTTTTATTCAATTAAAACTCCACCTCCTGAAGTCTATTTTCGTTATCTGTTAAAAGCAATATGTATAATTAATCTTTTTTGATATATCTGCCACTTTTTATTCGCGCGTCAGAGGGTTTTGAGGCATTTGACGGTACAAGCCACATATTCCCAATAAACGTTGATCCCTTAATTCGTCCTTTGCAGCATAGCACTTGGATACGTCTAACTGAGATATCCCACTTGGCGGCCATTTCCTTAATGGAGAGATGTTCTTCCATTATATCCCTCCTAGCACAGCTTACAAAAGCAAATATACTCTAATATGCGAATAATGTCAATTAAATATTTGATTCTGCATATATGTCTCTGTTATCTAAACCGCTAGTTTCGATATAAACACACCATTCCGACAATCCCACCAATGTGTCGAACTAAATTCTTCCTTCGAAAGGTAGACCAGCTAGTTAAAGAAATCTGCTTCGTAAAGATATACGTCTTACAAAATGCGCCATGTAGCCAGCGCTTAATTTAAACGGGATTTAGAATTGGAATTCTGAAAACCACTTACTCTTTTAGAAAAACGTACCGATATATTGCTAAAACCTAAAAACGACTTCTGGAAACGTATCGACAAGGAAGAAAACGCTACCAGATAAGTCAGAAACGTATAAACTAACGTATGTTAATGCATAACAACATACGTTAATACATATTAACGCATATCAACATATGTCAACGTATATTAATTTCGCCAATGTACCCCCCAAAAATGTTGATATAGAGCCTTTTCTTATGTCCTGTTAAGCATTTCCAGTGAAGTTTTTATCAACTGTGAGGCTTTACGCGCAAGAAATAAAGTAAAAATTTCCAATAAGAAAATCGTAAAGGTTTCCAGAAACGAAAATAGGTCTATACATCCTAATGACGCTCGTTCCATAATCGCTCATTTTAAGCCCTGAGCGGTCGTTGCATTAAAAAATACTCTCCAAAATACGTTTTTCTCCTTATGTTTCGTATTTGCTACCCAAAGTATGTTATAAGCCCTTGAGAGGGATTTAAATGGGCTTGGGAGATTTAAAAGTATAGTTAAAGATAAATTAAGAGGGTATTTTTTGAATATTTTTAGGTGAATCTATGACTTTGCCTATCTTCTAGCTCTCCGATGCTCTTATTTCCTCCAGTTTCTAAATATCTGTGCTTATTTTATCAGCCAAGCATTATTCAAAACAATATCCCTCTCGGTTCATCTCGAGGTTATGGTACCCCTTATTCGGAGCCTCCAGCGCTTATAGCTATAGCGCCGCTCAATAGTGCAATTCACAATAATAACGAATGATATTATAATATTTCTATTAACCACTGATAGGCTCTTTTTTGTTTTTATTTAGAAAGCTTATATTTCCAATCCAGTACATATGCATATCAAAAGCCTTAAAAATCCAATCTATTGTACAAAAGGCTATCATCTAAGCATTTGATCAAAACAACATTCACCTTTAAGTCAATCTATGACCACAGCAATAGTGTTCCAGCCACAGCTTAGTGACATCCCCAACCCCATCACCCCAACCAACAGTAAACATCCCCAAGCTAAACAGCCCCAACCAATAGTCAACATTCCTAGCCCCGTCAGCCCCAGCCAATAGCCAACCCCTCCCCAAAATAAAATCCAAACAATAATCAAAAAACTTTTATGCGGCCGCCTCGCCAATATCTTCAAAAAATAAACCCAATAATTGACTAAACCAAAGACAGCGCCATCTATGACAATAGCTAAATTAACCGCCTTCTCTTTAGAGTCTATTTTTCGCTGACCGCACTATACTTCTTGCTTTGACTCGCACTATATCCATTAAAGCTTGCAACACATACGCTTTTTGTTTGATTAGGCAACGATTTCTTAAATAGTGTTTGTTGAATAATTAACACTCAAACAATAAGCTTTATCTATTTGGCTCGGCTTTGCCCTGACCCAGCCAAAGCATCCTTGTTGGTTAGATATCTGAGCTAAGAGTCCACATATTCACCCTTATCCTAATTATCTGCCGTCGCATCCATACCCTGGTGGGATTGCCGCAAACTCCCTGTAACCCCCGGAATTCTCTCCATTTGACTCAAAACCTTGAGAATGCAACCCAAACAATAGGCTTTTTCTGTTTAGCTCGGCTTTACCATGACTCAGCCAAAGCATACTCACAGATCAGGCGTCTGAATTAGACATTCACCTGTATCTCAGTAATCCGCCGCAGCCAAACTCCGCGGGCTGCCAACACGCCAGTCGTAAAACCCCTGAATTCTCGCCATTTGGTTTGAAAACTTGAGAAAACAACCCAAGCAATAGATTTTTCTGTTTAGTCCAACCCAGTCTATGACACCGCCGCCCGACAGAAGCTGCCGCCCCCAGACGCCTCTCGGGCAACCCCATGCTAATGTGCCCATCCAAGCAAACCGCCTCGCCTTTCTGCTCATCTCTGTGCTCGACACAAAACAAACCAAACAGGCGGCGACGCTGGCTTGTATTGACAAATATTTCTATCGTAATAGTGATTTCGCAACTTAATATATTCGCTTTACAATTTAATCCATAATGCTTAATATATGCTCGAATCCCAACATAACGGGCTCGATTAGGCAAAAACCAAAACGGAAAGTTATTTTAAGGACAGTCTGCTTTTTTTACTCATTTTTTCACTATTGGCAAAAAAAGCGTATATTTTGTGCCAATCGGCAAAACATAGTTTCGGACGATAAGTTTGTCCCGTTTGAGATTAAATATTTAACTATCGAATATTTTACCGAATGGCTAGTGTAAGGATGCTACCCGGTTTAAAGGATGTGACTGTTAAGACAAATGCACCTTTTAGTACATCAATTCCATGAACTTGTATAAAAGATGGTCCTAAAATTTCATCAAATACAAGCATTGCTCTTTTTTTTAAAAAAACCGCCCTTGCTATACGCTGTAAAACGAATATTTTACATTCGTCCGCAGCTCCATTTTATTATCAATCCGGCGATGTGATCCTAATTAGATACAATAGATTTTTTCTACAAGAGCATCTTTAGGTTTTAATCAACATGTCTTTTTAAGCATTAACCCCTTTTCCTGTATTTTAACATATGCGTAAAGAATCATCTGCCCTGAAACAGTCATATCAAGCAGTTTGGTAGAGAGTGACTTGTTTTTCCTTTTTAGATCGACTATGTACATCAAATATAGCACTTCTTCTGGAGAAGTAAGGCACTCTGTTATCTCGCACCATAAGTTAACATTCTCGAGGAAATCGGGGGATGACAAAGATTTTTCCGTGAAAGTCTCGAATTCGGTTAAAAAAAACTCTGCATCACATTCGGGGTAATTGGTGAAATCCCTTCTGACCGCTGAAACACCTTTCCGGGTAGCAAGAGCTCTCTTGTTCCAGAGTTTTTTCAGTAGTTTTTTTTGATGGTCATTTATGCTCCGATCGATTCTCTCAAGCGATATTTTTCTATTAATAAACGGAACGTCGAACTCCTCTGCAACTTTACTAACAAAAGCATTGTCGCTTATGTTTTTACCTTTTTCTATGAAGTTTCTAAAAATCTTCTCGTTTAATGAGAAAGCCAATAACATTATCCTTTCGTTGAGTATAAT
>Ga0209616_1000146_pt1 | contig 21977 bp, 28 predicted proteins | sample FlocCalmetaG_FD_184153 | JGI IMG/M metagenome (GOLD analysis project Ga0209616, IMG submission 184153) | Freshwater bacterial and archeal communities from Indian Creek, Illinois, USA - Floc-Cal metaG (SPAdes) (version 2) | ecosystem: Environmental > Aquatic > Freshwater > Unclassified ...
GCTGCGGCTCTTGATCAGGCGCCGAATCGTCTTTTCGGACAGCTTGAGGTATTCTGCGGTTTGCGCGACCGTTAGTAGTTCGTCCGGCATTACTCCACCCCCTCAATAGATCCCTTTACGATATTCTATCATCTAAGCCTGTCGAGGTCAAGCCGTTTGGGAGAAATAATTAGACACCAATGGACACGGCGAGACAATGCACATCTTTAGTAGCCCCCTGGAGACGAATTTCAGCAGCGCAGTCCATTTCGCACCTGCACTGTACCATAGAAATCACAAAAAGAAGTGGGACATCCCTCAAATGGATACCCCACTCATACAGGACACCTCCACACAGTGCCACTAGAGGATACCCTAATGGGACTTGCGTCGAAAACAACAGGCACGGCTACCCCGTGCCTGTTGCATTACAACTCGCCCTTAACGGCGGCGAAACGCCCGAATAGACCACTCGCCCTTGTCGGTGGCGAAACACCGTGGATTAAACCGATTGTCCCCCTAATAGTATCCGTGCCCTCATTCTGCGTCAAGCACCCGCCTGCCGGGCAGGCTGGGGTGCTGTCAGGTGCGCGACAGCCCTCCCCCGATTTCGTCCCTCGTCGGCAATTGGAGCAACCGACAATAGTCCTTCTGAGTTTCAATCACACATTCAGCGATGAGCCTGAGAAATGGCGTATCATCTGGGTTTTTGGCCCGTTGCGCCGCACGCAGAGCATCGATATACTCCCCGCGGAGCACCGGCGGGATGATGGCAATACCAAAGCCATCCTGGACCAGCGCCAAATTCATGAGCAAGCGCGCCGTGCGGCCATTACCATCTACAAACGGATGAATGTCGACCAAGCCCTTGTGAAGGCGTGCCGCATACTCGATAGGATGAGCTGACCTCCTCAGCGCATTCATTTCCCCCACAAAAACCTGCATCGCGGCAGGCACCACATCCGGTCCCGGCGGCACATAGTCGGTTCCCGAGATAAAGACGCTGACCTGACGGTAGACCCCGGCGTTGTCTTCGTCGAGGAGAGCATAGAAGAGCTTGTGGAGTTTTAATATCTGCTCCTCTGAAAGCGGAGTGTGGCGGTCTCTTGCTAAGGTCAGCATGAAGTCGTAGGCCTTGGCGTGGCCGGTCGCCTCATAGTAGTCTCTTATAGGCTTGCCGCCTACCGTCAGCCCGTCTTCAAGCAGCACCTTCGTTTCGGTGATGGTCAGCGTGTTACCCTCCAGAGCGTTGCTAGAGAATGTAAGCCCTATCTTGAAATACTCGTCGAGGTTCTTGGCCTCGCGTGTGCTTAACGGACGTGCTGCTGCAATCTTATCTTTATAGCGGTTGGCTTTCTCATAGAGCAACGCAAGCCCGCGGTCGTATGTCATCCAATCACACCCTTTCACCGCCGTTTGCGCGCTGGAAGCCCCCGGCTTTAGCCGTGGGGGAGGAAAGCGCGTCGAAATCTTTAACCATAGGAATATCCATCCTTTCTATAAATGACTGTACAGTATCTGTGCGATATGCCGTCTGCTGCACCGAGCCTGAAGGAGCCGCCTGCCCGCACCGTGATGCGGCCCGTCTGGACACCCGCGAACTTCCCCCTTGGGACTACAGCCCGGACAATGTCCCCTGTCTGAAATCCGAAATGAACGCTCTTGTTTAGCCGATGGCGAACAGGGAAGCCATACTTGTCCGTCCCGCACATTTGCCTCGCCCCGTGCCCCATAGCCTTAACCCTAAGGACGCAAGCCTTAGGATCAAGCCTTACAAGCGCCCCGGATTCTCCGACACAGGCCGCGTCTATCCAGTGAGCCTTCGGGTAGCCCTGAGCCGTACGGTTGTACTTGGTTCTCCCTCCTGACCAGAAAGTGACAGGCAGTCCGTATTTCTTTAAAGTTTCGCCGACGGCATACCGGGCAGAGTTGACCGCGGCGGCGTCTCTGAGGGGTTTTAGGGCATGCTTCTGGACGTCGGGATGACCAAATTCCTCAGCCGTGAGACTCCCCTTCGTCCGGTTGCACGTGCGGCAGGCTAGAGTTAGGTTTGACACACGGTTACTGCCGCCGCGAATCTTTGGGACGATGTGCTCAACCTCTAACGGGACATCCTCGGCAGAGCAGTAGACACACCGCCGACCCCACTTCTCAAGGAGATATTCCCTCACCTCGTACCCAAAGAGCGTTCCCTGCTGGTACTCGACACCGGATATCTCTGGGTTGACAAGTCTTTGCATGTCGAAGCGGGCTGTCTCGACGGCCACCGAAGTAACGGGCGCGAACCTCCTCAACCTCTTAACCCACGTGTCAATGTTCCAGACCCTCGACGTCAGCGAAGGTGGCAACCAGCCCCTCGGACGCGTGCGGTTCTTAAACCTTGCCGCACGATACCGCGTCTTACGACTCCTCCGTGTACGGCGTAACGTTCTTCTGGACTCAAGCCGCGCCTTAATCCGTTGCCCCCTGTGCTCTAGCTCCATGCCCCACACAGCGACCCTCCCTTTCTGGAAATCCGCGACCAAGGCAATACCCGAAGCCTTACTCCCGGGATCCACTTTAAGCTCTAGAGGCTGGCATTCCCCAGTGCTCCTATCCTTCAGAATTATTGTGAAGGGATAGCGCCTGAAGACCGCCGCCTTGCCCTGCCTGAGCAGCATCCGGGCCCTCGCTGCGTGGCAAGGCATCAGCGGCTCTCTATTGTTCGCAACAACCAATACTCGTTGCACGGAAGTTACCTCCGATCTCGGCTTACGCCGGTAATGTGTGCCTCGACAATGTTATCCGACGGTTTGGTGCGGACAGCACTGGCCTACCCCCTGCTACTCCTGTTTAACTACCCGCCGCAGAGCTTGGGACTGGCATGCATCCCAAGGTGCCTATACATTCGCCGGTAACATAGCCCCTAGGGGCTTAGTCTGGTCAAGTTATGGGCTCTTACAAGCCCCCGGCTTTAGCCGTGGGGTTCTTGACAGGGCAGTCGGCTTTCAAGTGGCTGGGCAACCAATGAGTTGAACAAATCGGCATCGAAGCGGTATACGCCCTGCGAAACACGCCATGCGGCAAGCGCCGTGATAGACGCCGGGTTTAACAGTGGGTCGAATAGATTGGCGTTAGGCGGCCCCCCGGCAGTGGCAATAGCGTAGCCGCCCGCGATGGGCACGTAGCACCAGTCTGGCCAGTCGGGGAGATCCTTCCCTTTTCCTTTGCGGAAGTACTTGATCTGCTCCCAGACAGTAGGCATCCTGCGAGATAGCTCAGCGAGGAGCAGTTTGGGTTTAAGGGCTGACGTTCTTTCGGCCACCACGCGACCCCCTCCATTAACGAATCTCCATAGCTCCCAAATTTCTATGATCTGAACTGCGCTCGCTGCACCAAGGCATCTGTGCTATACATACGATAGGTCTGATCAATATGCCTGTAGTAAGCCTCTGCCGAAAACGGTCGCTCCAGTTGACGAAGAATCGCGGCCCTGAACTCGCGAGAAAAGACCGTGGGTAAAGCGACTAGGCGCAGCGTCTTCACAATCCCAGTGTGAGCGTCCACCAATACTATACTAAGCGCAAGGCCTGTCCCCTCGACTATCTCCTCCGACCAGTCAAAGCGCTTACCCTGACCGTCATACAAGCGAATCGAGAAGGGGCAGTCCGACCACGAACCAAAACCTTCAATGTGATACAAGAACCACAGCAGCACATCCGTCTCATAAAGCGCAAAGCGCAGAGGACCCTGTCTTGCGGCTTCAACTTCCTTTGCAGACGGGTTGCCAACCGCCAACAACAGCATCGGCCCCGATTCGGTGTATTCGAGGTATGCCCCCTCCTGGATTTTAGTTTGATTTGGGAAGAATAGGCCACCAACTTCTAACCTGTGCACACGATCACCCCTTAATCAGGCTCCCTTTAAAGTATACAGACCTCTTCCCGCCATTTCAATTTAAGCCCAAGGTGCCCCCTTGACGAGAACAAGCAAAGAGGCAATAATGTGCTTGCACAAATAAATGTTGTCGCTCACCGATATGCGACTAATAAGTGTTCGGCAGATGAAATGTTGTCGCTCACCGGTACGCGACTAACAAATGTCCGGCAGGTAAATAGGAGGCCCTATCCGATGTGATAGGGCCTTTTTTTTCCCCATCAACCTGCCCGCGACACCCACAGCGACACCCGCGCCGCCAGCTCCCACCCGACCGGTAGCCCCCGTCCCTCCCGCCTGTCAATGGACTAGGGAGGGATACCGAAGCCGGCCCTTCGCAACCGGCGAGGATATGCTCACCCATTGACAGGCAAACGGCGCTATAATACCCGCAACCCTGCGGCTGAGACCCGCAAAACAGACATCCCTGAACCATACAGCCGCAGGGTTCGAGTGAGCGCGGAGCGACCGTTCTCTCGTTCCCCGCAGCCGCAGGCGAGGACTATAAACCACCTTTGCCGTTCCCCTGGACACGATGCCCGAGCCGACGCAGGCCCGAGGCCGTAGCGGACGAAGGGAGCAGGCCAGAGGGTCCGAGCAGAGAGGGCATGGTGTCTCCCTAGGCACACCGTATCCGGAGCTTGCGGAGGATTGGGTGTGCCAGCTAGCCTCGCCACCTCAAACGCAAGATGCATCCCTTCCCAAGGCTCACCCCTTACCGATCGTCGGCATGTCCTCCCACGTACTCCCCATCAACATCCTGCCTCTACGTTTCTTGCTGACCCCGCCCCATTGATTGAAGTAGAACAAGACACCCTAAGCTTCGCATTGACCCTTTAGCGACAAAACCCATTTCTCATCCAAAGGTCTAGTAGCATTTGAGAGGCACCCCCTTCTTATCGCTGCGAACACCAAAAACAGACGCGATATACGCCCATTACAGCCCTCGTAAAACGCTCCGAGGGGTAATCCTACCCCTCTTTTAGACTATCGGTCAACAGAGCCCAAATCCCTTTCCCGTTGCGGCTTCCGGTCTGCATTGCCCTCTTTCGTGTGCCGCTCCCCGCCCTCTACAGGTTCGTGCTCTTTCTCCACCCTGCCCGTGGCTCTCGTGATCTCGGCCTTGATAGACTCCAGTTCCTTAAGCAGTTCTTCGCGTCTGCGCAGTAGCGCTTCAGTTCCGATACCCCGATGCTCTTCTTTGTGTCTGTTTTCTTCCAGAGCCGCAGCAACGATCTGAATTAAAGACGACATGGACCGGGTGCTCCTGCTGGCGAGGCGTTCTTTGCCGTCGGCGTCAAGCCTATAGGCGGTGATAGTCGTGTCGCAAACTTCAACCACAATGCTACCCACAGGAAGCTTGTGCTCTCGGGTAACACTTAAGAATTCGCCTTGAAAGGCATATCCATCGGTCTTTGTCACGTCGACTGCGTGCACCTGCTTGGCCCAATGCTTGTATTTATTGAGGTGGTATTTTGCCGAAGTCTGGCAATCGTGGGTATAGAGCACGAGTCCATTGACATAGCGTTCCATTTCGCTTTCCCTCCGTTCTAAAGATTTATCTAGGGTACAACTATCGGTCTACCGAGCTCCGGCTTCTCTTCTTTGCTGACAGAGCTACCGCAGAAGTCTGCGACAGGCCGTCCTCAGCCACATGTACGACTACCTCCGGCGGCTCAAACCCTTCCCCGTCCCTGTCCGCATCTCGTTCATGATTCCGGTGCCCTCGGATATACTCTGTGGCTTTCGTCGCCAGAGCCGCGGCAGAGACTATCAGGCGAACGTCCTGCTTGATTGCGCCGAGCCAGCCGCCAATATACGAAGCCCTGTTCTTTATCTCCCGATCCATCCCCGCATCCGCCATTAGGAAGGCCGCCGCCAACTCCGCCACCAGCTCCTCCTTGCCATAGAGCTCCGACCCGAAAGCCGCCTTCCCCGGCTCGGCAACACTCGGGCGATTCAGCCGCGAGCCATGACCCGTGCTGTGCGCCAGCTCGTGGAAAAGAGTGGCATAGTATTCGGCCACCACCGGAAAGTCACCTATAGGCGGCAAGCTGATATAGTCTTCGCTCGGCGAATAGAAAGCTCGACCTCTCCCGAATCGCACCGGCGGCTTGTCAACGTACCCAGCCAAGATAGCCTCAGCCTCGACCACCGGGTCGTTATCAAACCCTGCACGCCTGCGCTTGGGTTCAATCCCCGTGCACTGAGTCGAGACCTCAAAGACGCTGTAGTAGCGCAAGAAAGGAACCGTCTTCCTTTCTCTGGTCTCCGCATCTTCGGTCTCCGTCCACTTCCAGAAGACGACCATGTGCGCCCGTTCGCCCTTATTCACCTTGCCACCAGCCTGCTGCACCTGCAGAAATGTCGCGTACTCGCCCGGCGGCAACAGGCGGTTAATGCCGCGGTAGACCTGTTGCGTACTCCACGACAGAGGCGGCCCTCCATCAACCCAAGGTCTCGCCCAAGGGATAACGCCGCGCTCCAGCTCCTTGACAATGCGCTCGGTCACCATCTCGTAAACCTTGCCGTTCATTTTTTCGCCTCCTTACGCAATCTCGGCATTAAAAAAGGGCCTTACGGCCTTTTTCGGTGATTCAGCGTTCTAAAGCATTACCACCAGGCTTTGAATATTCGTGCGCATACGGCTCAAAGCTACGATCCCTGCGCCTTAAGATATAGAGGATGTTCTGCGAGAGGACAGCCGGAGGGCTATCAAAGCGGACACGGTCGCCCATCCACGTTCCCCGCGTGTTGTTTATGCCATTAAGAAGTTTTATCCCGCACCCGAGTGGCTCCCAACGGTTCAGATTGTGGGTGTAGTCATCTAAGAGGAAGTCAGCTTTTGTGATGCCTCCTGGTATGTGTTCCTTCTTGTCCTCGCCACACGGCGTAAAAAGCCTCCTCTCTGGCCGTATTTCCGGCAGGTACCGATCTAGCCATGCATTTTTCTCCTCTAACGCATAGTCACTATCTGTCAGCACTGCCGACAAGATGTGCACCCTGACTGCGTGCTCCTTTTCTAAAATGTGTTTTATTGCGTTAATGACGTTCAAGTGAGGGGCAAGGTGCAAAAAGTACCCCCTAGTATAAAGCTCCTCCAGCGTTTCTACCTTGTTGAATACCGCCAGCGTGCCGTCCATGTCCACGAAAAGCCGTCTCCCCATTTTTACCCCTTCCCTTTCCATGGATTGTATTGTATAGATAGAAAATAAACCTCCGTAGTAAAGGTGTGGCATATCCATGCCCGCGTTGTTGAGAAACTACATTCCAACCAAAACGTTCTCAAAACAGCTTAAACGTCCTTTGCCGCTTTCGTTCGGGCAACAGAGTGCCAAGAATGCGTCGTAACACCTCCTCCCCCACCTCAGGTATCGCCGTAGGGTCAGGGCACCAAGCTAACTGCAGCGGAAGAATCCCCGTAGCCTCCTTGAACAGCCGCCGATCCTGCTCAGTTCCAAAGGCAGAGACCACTGCTGTCTTCCCGAAGTCCTCACGCAACGCGTTGTGCTGTCTCACCAAGTCCATGATCCTCCACGCCGAGGCCGCACCTACGACCACCGCACACTGCGCCCGGTACAACTCACGCAACCTCTCCACGTCAATCACTCCCAGGTCACGCACCACATAGTCGTACTCCGCGAGCTCAGCCGCCACCTGATCGTAGAGATACCCCTCGTTCTCCCGTCGCCTAGGGAGAGCAAAGACATCCGTAGGCCCGAGTCTAAAGCCCTTCGGACTTCTGCATTTGCCCGTCGCCAACCCGACAATCGACTCAAAGACCGGGCGCTGTGAGTCCTCAACAATCGCCGCAGCACCCGTCTTGGCGAGAAAGGCCCCTAGCATCAGCGCAGTGTGGGTACATCCTACGCCAGCCGCCAGACCGGCTACGGCCACCGTCACCCGACCCAACGGCCTGCGCTCGATGATTACCGTTTCCCTCGTCCTCTGTTCCGCCTCCTCCCGGAACCCCCGATGCCAGCGTGAGGCCGCCGCATACGAGCCTTCCCCCCGTAAACAATGTCTGAAACTCTCCGCGGCCACCGTGTCACTACTACCCTCGCACAAGTTGTACACCCCAAGGCTCACTAAGGCAGATACCGTCTCATCACCCGGCTGGCGGTCTCCGACCAAAACAATTACCTTACACTCAGGCCGCGCTATGCGAAACGCATGTAACCCCCGCACCAACCCTTCTCCGGACGCGACATGGATATCCACCACCAACGTCCCGCCGGGCAGCCTGCTAGCCGCCTGAAACACCCGCTTAATCTCTTCATCGCCGTGTACGCCTACAGACTCATACAGAACCTCACCGTGCGCCAGCACCATCTCTCGCACACAGGCGGGAGATGAAGGAGCCAGAAGCAATAGAAAAGTCATCGCGCACCTCTTGCGTTAATCAGTTCTGCCGACGTGTAGGCGTCGACCATCGCCCATATCCAGACAATAAACCCCGTGAAAAACCCGACCAATACCAGCATCAGAACTAGATTTATAGCCTGCACGGCCATAAACAGCAGTCCCTTCAGAATCTGACCGTTGTATATCTGCCCGAGTCCCGAGAAAAAGAAGCTGAGGACCGCCGCCAGCCCCGGGTCTTTTATCCGTGTCCGTATCTCCACTAAAGGTGCCCTCCCTCTTTTATCGTCTTAAACATAACCTCAGCCCACTGACCTTCCTCAGCCGTCATCCCGAGCAGCCCAGCGACCTCAGCCACGGGCAACACCCGATATACCGGAATCCGCACCACCGTATACACGGCACGCTCTCCCACCGCGTTTCCCTCCTCGTCGTAGATAGTCTCGTAGCCAACGAACTTCTCCACTTCTATGAAGTCCTCGATCTCAACGAACATTAAGGCCAGCTCTCGGATTTCCTGCAGCTTAGCATTGCGCAATCGAACCGCTGGATGTTCAGGAGGAAGTCCCCGAAGATCGGGGAACTCAAAGCTAGAGAAGTTCTGGCGGCGACGCACCGCATCCACGGCCAACACCGCCCGCCAGTCAATCTCCGGCGGCCCATGCCACTCACCCGCCAACGACGACATCGCTTCATCAGTCGCCTGCATATACAGCTGGATCGCCTGCGGCGGTGCAAGCGGAGTGCTCACCATAAGCAGAAAGGGAGCAGCCAGAATGAACAGGGGGAAGAAAACGAGCCCGACCACCACAAGGATGACCTTGCCCGCATCTTCAGGGTTCAGGGCCGCCCACACCGCCGCCTTAAGCGCTACCTTAGCCGCCATCGTCTACCCCTCCTCCCCCAACGGGTAGAGCGTTCCCTCCACCGTCCCGCCCCCGTCGGTTAATGCGCCCCGTGCTTTGATCACATCGAGGTCCTTGAGCATGTTTTGCATGCTCTGTACACCCTCTTCAAGACGCTTGCGCATACTGTCGAGCGAAGACGGGTAAGCCTTGGCGAGAGCACGATCTAACGTAGCCGCCGTATCACCCCACCAACTCAAACCATGCCTTTCCATGACCCCCCGTATTTCTTTTAACACGTGCGTCGAATGCTTGTGCTCACTGACCTCCGACTCCAGACGCAGAAGCCTGCCGGCCACCGCACACCGCACCTGCCACCCAAGCTCTCTGGATGAAATCTTGTGCGTCAGCCAATCTCTCCAGTACTCGGCTTGCGTCGAATGAAACGGGTACCGATCGCCCTCTAGCCGCGACATGATGATGTAGAGCAGCATGTTGGCGTTAATCTCAATCTTGCGGTATACGGCCTTTTTCTTGGTGGTCACGCCCCCAGATTTAGGGTTGTACCACATCAGCCCGATACTCTCCTCAACCTCGTGCCTCTGCACCATCCCCGCGGGCGTTACAAAGTAGAACTCGTGGACATACGGCAAATACCGAGTATATTTCGCATCCCGCAGAAAGTCCCCGCGGCTAGTCTTAATCTCATACCCCACAATCCGCGGACGAGACCAGCTTTTATCTATAGCCACGGCATCGAACATCACTAGTCCCTCGACGTCCGGCGCGTGCGTCGGCCCGTTCTTGCACTCCGCGAGAAAGAACTCCTTGCCCTCGTGCCTCTTGGCTAGCGCCCCCTTAATCTGGAGGCTAGTCACGCCCTTAACGACCATCCCTACTTCCCTCCCCCCGTTAAATACAGCGACTCGTAGGGCGCCGCCTCGATCTTCACCCTGATCCTCTGCGCTCCCGCCACCAGCAAGCCTTCGCCCCGTCCAGCCGTCATCAGGAACTCCTGCTCGGCTTCAGACAGAAGCATCAGGCCAGACAAGACCTGCAAGTCCCTTTCTCCCTGCGCCAGTAGCAGCTTATATGTTGGGTTATCCAACAAAGCCTGCCCATGTCTCGCCACTTCCGGCGACAGAAAGTCGACGACGTTCTGACTGATCACAACCAACGCCCCCATGTACTTACGGATTCTCTTGCTCGCATCCCGAAGAAACGCCAAGGCCTGCGGCGTCTGGGGATCGGCCAGTAACCATGCCTCATCGACGACCAAAATCGTTCTCTCCTGCCGGTCGCGCTCTACAATCGACCAGGCATAGGAAAGGACATTAAAATACTGCGCTTTGCGTACTGCATCCTCCGCGTTCTTGAGATCGTGGATATCGAGCACCGTAATCCCCGAATCTCCATCAGGGTCAGGGATATCCGTAGACCACAACCCGGCATCAGTCCCCTCTGCCGCCCTCTTCAGTAACGCCGCGAGCTTAGCCAGTGACTCCTGCCCCTGTGCGGCCCTCTGAGCCAACAAGTCATAAAGGTGCTTGACCGTCGGCCAAGCCTGCACCGCACCCAAATCCGCGCCAAAGTGTATCCCAGCTCCCTTGTACACGTCCATAATCGCTTCTTCGAGCAAAGCCTTGTCTATGTCGGTTAGCTCCTTGAGATAGAGGCTGAAGAACGTCCTCAGCGTCCGCACGTGGAGAGCCAATGCCCCTTGTTCGCCTTCCGTCTCCTCGCCCGGTGTCACCCTAACCCGCATCGGGTTTATCTGGCTGCGACTCCCACAATTAACCCAATGGCCGCCTAGGTGCTTACACATCTCTTGGTACTCACGCTCGGGGTCAACGATAATCACCCGGCTCCCCTGCAGATACTCCCTGAGCACCATCATCTTGGCCGCAAAGCTCTTGCCAGCCCCCGGCTTAGCCAAGATAGTAAGGTTGGAGTTCGTCCGATCCCCTTCCCGCTTCCAGATGTCTACGAGCACAGCACCCCCATCCCTGTCTTTCCCCAAGAGGATACCGTTCCCGTCGTTAAGACCGGCCACGGTAAAGGGAAATGCTGCAGCCGCAGTCTCAGCTGGCATGTTACGTGAGAACGCCTCCTCTATCCCTACGGGGAGCGTCAGCCAGGGCCCTACCGCCCGCAGCCCATCATCCTGCCGAAATAGCGCACCCCTTGCCCGCATACCGGCAGCCGCCAACAGCGATTCCAAATGCCGCGCCCGCCTATCCAAATCCTTGGCGTCTGCCGCCGTCAGCAACATGATGACCGTCACATAAAGTACCTGCTGCTGCTCTTGGTCGAGCTTCCGCAGTAGTTCCTGCGCATCACCCAACAGGTGTTCAAGCCTCTGGATGGTCAGCGCATTGCCCCCCGCCTCAATCCGCCCCGAGTACTCCCCAATCGCCCTATTGATGCTCTTCACCAGTTCCGCCGGGTCCGTCGGCTGCAAATGCACCGACAGCGTAACCCCCGGCGTATTAGCCAATCTCGCGAGAAAAGCCGCAGGCACCCGCGGCGGGTAGGCCGTAATAGCCATAACCCGCGCCTGCTGGTCTCCTAGCGTAATGTTTTTCGCCGCGAAATCTAAAGCCTGCGGCAAGGCAATATCCAGCATATCCGGTAAGGCGACTGCCTTCTTCTTCATCGTGCACCTCCGTTGATGTTTATAGCAGATATCTCAAGAACACCCGTCGTAGAAGCATTTGGCCTAAAGACAACAATCGCAGAAGGAAACGGAGCGCTGTTCTCGCCGCCCCCAAAGCGCAACCTCCCTCGAACGAAACGTATCTCTGACGCCCGCATGCAGTAGTCGTGCCACCACCTCGTATCCGTCCTCGCCGGAAGCAGGCAGACCACCGTCGCCCCGTTCCCCATGGCAGACTCAAATGCCTGCTGTACCCATCTGCCGATGCTCCGGCCATAAGGCGGATTCATCCAGCAGACGCCAGTCCATTGTTGCATCAGGCCGTCCACTTCCGGCGAGAAGTATATACTGCACTTTGCGTTCTCGGCAGTCGCACAGACATCGAGCGTGAAGCCAAACTCTCCGTTCAACTGGTCGAAGAAAGCTTGTGGAGTTGACCAGCCGTCTGTGTTCGACGAGTACATGCCGCGGTTAATCACGAGTAACTAGGTGGGAGCACCGAACCCGCAACCCCCACGCGTTCTACCGCCGCCTTATCGGGATTGAAGAATGAGAATAGCACCTCCAGAATCTCCTGCCCGTCGCACATCGCCGCAGTAAGCCCCGCCCCGTTAAGGCTCGTCGCCAGCTCGTGTGCTGCGCTCACCGCATGCGCCGCATCCTCCGCCGTTAGTAGTACATAGAACCTCCGTTCCGCCGTCTCCCCGCCCGAGGCTACGCCCGCAACATACCTGCTATATTCCCGTAACAGCTTCTTGCGCGTCGGATTACCCTCTTCTTGCGCCTTCTCTGTGAGTCTTCGCAAGTAGGCATCAAGGTCAATAGGGCGCCCCAGTGCAAATATCTGTAGCGGTGATTTTATTCCGTTGAGCACCTCATGCCATGCGGCAATCGCCCGTTTCTTCTCACCCTCGCTCCTTAGAGACATATTGACGGGCATCACCCTGATTAACGCCGCATGCGTGCCGTCCTTCTTCTTGATAGTCCTCGCATCAATCGCCTCCACCGGCAGCCACTCCCGCACGCTTGCACCTGTCCCCGTGGGTTCCTTCTTTCGTTTACGCAAGGCTAACAGCTTCATTTCACCCATCCTCCTTTGGGCACGTTAAAATACCTTCTCTGCCCCGTTTTCCACCGTCTGTAGGACAACACCAAACCAAAGAGACTTTCCCCCTCAGACCCCGCCCGCGTAACAAAGAACATGAAGCCTGCCGGCACAACCACCAGCACCATGCGGATGAGCGCTGACGCACCTAATAGGGAGACCAGTAAACTCAGTACAAAGCCGACCGCAAGCCCGCCTGCGCACAGCGCAATCTCCGGCAGGCCAAAGCCAGGTAGTAGCTCAAAGCGCGCTTTAACGTTTTTCGGGACTAGATACATTTGCCTATCACTCCTCTCTCAAGACAAATTAACGAGGCACCGATTGCTCGGCGCCTCACGTGCAGTAGTGGACTGGTGGTTTTAATACGAGCACACTATCGCCATTATGACAACCATACAGAGAAGAAATTGAAGCACCGGAGCCCGCATCTCAGGCTCCGGCTAGCGTCTTACCTTTCTGTGTCTAGATTGTCTCGCTTTTTCGATAGCACATCGTCACGGAAGCTCGGATTACGGCGAGCGTGGTCAAGTAGGGCCTGCCACAGCTTATCCTTTCCACCGAACGCAGCATAGATGGGGCCGAGAGCAGGGTGACAGCGGTATTCTTCGTATTGCCCCAGTTCCGATTCGAGGATGTAGTACGATGCGGTGAAGTATGGGTCGCATGTTTTAGAGATGGCAATTGACGGGAAACAGCGTTCCGCCACATCGGGTGTTTCGGGCATTTCAAGTTCAGGGGCATAGAGCACATACGAGTCAGAGAATCGCTCATCCAGTAGGCGAATGGTCTTTTTCATGGTTTTCTGTTTTCCTTTCTCCCCGACGCCTTGTTGCGTCCGCAGGATGTGGGCGCGTATGGTGCACCGGGCAGGAGATATGTCCTGCCCGGCTGCGTTAAGCAATTGTGTCGAGACAGGCTACCTATCGCCTCGGTCTCGTGTCCCTGTCTTGCTTCGGACAGCAGCCTCCAATCTCCAGGGCTCCTCTCTGTCCATGGAGTAGCGACAAGCAAGGCCTCCGATGAGGGGCAGCTCTCGGGATGATTGCGTGACCCGTTCCACAATCATCCCGCCGTACCGCTTGAGTATCTCAGAAAACGAGGGTGACCCCCTCGTCTCCATGTCGTTCAGGGCCTTTTCAAGCTTCTCTAGCGAGTACTCCATCAGCCCCGACCAGTCGATAGTCGCATGCACCTCTTGGTGCGTGGAACGGTAGGCAGCCTCCTGTCCTGGGATATCGGCAATGTCGCACTTGCCTAGCTCTCCGGTCTCAAGCAACCGCCTCATCTCCGTCATATACAGGCCCGGCGCACTCCTGAAACTAATCTCGCGGCCAAACCCGTCTCGCAGCACCCATTGTCTCCAATCGCGTTTCTCCGTCGTCTTTGCATTTGCATAGTTCTCCAAATCAAACACCTCCCGTGATTTTTATGGCCGTGCGCCTGTCGACCGCGTAACCAGCGCCCGGACCACCGACGTCCCGGTGCGCGCAGCAGTAGAGGCCAACGAACCCGTGCCCGTGTGATATGAAAACTGACGCAGAACTGCTGGCGACCTATGCGCCACCCACAGCCACGCCACCCCGACCAGTAACGTGTACACATTCAGCGGCTGCCCGACCAACATGCCGCCTATAGTCGAGAAAAACCCCGTGAGCATGAACATCTGCACGGCCTGCGACATAGAGACGACGATCAACTCCCTCCACCACACAGCCCACGCACCTTCATCCGCCCCCGTCAATCCCACAGCCATAATCGGGCCGGCCACCGACAAAAAGGCTATCTCCACGCTGCGGATAATCGACTGGAGGTAAATGAGGAGCCAGAAGATGACCATCGCCCCAAGCAACAGCAAGGCGCCAAAGCCCACGCCACCCGTCTGTAGCAGTACAGCCCGCAGGGGGTTCGCCCCCTCGGGAAGCGCTGGCACTTCGGCCACGGCCACGGCAAGCGTCGCCCCATAGCCAAAGACAGTTCTCGCCAGCCACGGCGAGCCCATGAGCAATGCCGCCGCATAAACCGCCCGTTTGACCAGTTTAAATGGACTCACGTCCGCACTTCCCGTGCTAAAGAGGATGTAACTGCGAAGCGCCTCCACCGCCACCTTAAGCCCCAATAGCGCTCCCCCCACGACCTGCGCCAAAGAGATAGCCCCACGGACAAAAGCCAAGTCTAGTAGCCGCAAAGCCATCTCATGCTCACGAGCGATGGTCGTTGTGAAGAAAGAGAGAACGTCGTTTAGCACGTTGATCAAAAACCCGTTTATTGCAGTTGTAAGCATCTCTGCAAGGAAGCCCAAGCCATCACCTCCATCCTAAAACCCCCCGCCAAAGCGGGGGGTTTCTTTGCCTCAAACCCTACTGGAAATACGCTAGTACAACTCGCACAATGGCCGTCGCGCTCATACCGATAGCTCCGCCCACCAAGATGTTCTTAATCGCCTTGTTATGACTGGCCGCAGAGTGAGCATCACCCTCCTCCATCTCCTTCATCAAGGCATGGTAGCCGATCATCACCCCGCCCGCCGTAGGGATAAGGAACAGAATCCACGTTGTGGCATCGGTCAATAGACGACTGACGTTCTGAATAAACTCTGGCATGTGTTCTACCTCCCTATAATTTACTTACTATCGTTGGTCGTTCTACTTTCTTTGGTATAGGAGCCTCCCGCCGCAGCGGAATATCCTCGCACACAGCATCATCCCGGCGGCCTATCTGCACCGGCAAAAGGTCTTTCTCCGCCGGCCACCGTGACAAGTCTGGGAGCCTTAGTTTCGCCGCATTCTGGCCCGTCTGCAGAACCAGCGACCAATTCTTGGGCCACCGGGTCACCTCATCCGGCATCAACAGCGCCCTCCCTGTCATGCTCTCGCTCACATTAGACTCCGTACCGCCTCTCGAAGAAGAGGAGTGGCTTTCTGTTTTAATCGTGTGTTGTCCCGTCTTAGCGCTAATCATCTTAGCCGTCTCTATATCAGCCGTAGACAGGTAGACCCAGGTCGCACAGTTACCCAACACCGTGCCATGGGCATCCCCGTATCGAGCCTTGATCTGTGCCACGTCCTGCACTGCGAGCAGGAAGCGGATATTGCGGCCTGCGGCCACCGTCAACTTTTTGTCGAAGTCTGGGATCGGCGGGATGTTCCCAAATTCGTCTAGCAGGAAGTTAACCCGCCGCCTTAACCGCCCTCCCCACCGATTACCGAGATCGGCAAGCGCCTGGTAGCACTGCGCTATATAGAGCGAAGCCAAGACATTCCTCGTCCCTCGCTCATCGGGTATGACGAGGAAGACCGCAGCCTTCTCCTGTCCCACCACCCGCACATCCGTCTCATTCTCACCCGTCAACCAGGCGACCGCCGGATCGGCCCACAGCCGCAGCTGCGCCGCCGTACCGGTGAAAATGGAACTCCGCAGTCTGTCCGAAGACAAAGCCGCCACACCATAGGCACTCCGCGCTGGGTGGCCGGGCGGGAACGACCGGAGCAGCGCATCTAGCTCATCACCGTCCCCCGTCCCCCTCTCATGCAGCAGCGCATAGCACTCGGCCATCGTCTTGCGCCCGACCGGCGCCTCCGAGGCCACCGCCAGCATTAATGCCGCCGTCAAACTCTCCTGCGCCTGCGGCCAAATAGGGTCACCATGATGAGGCCTCTGGTAAGTAATAACGTGCGCCGCATCCCACGCCGCTTGCCCCGCCGCGCTCCCGTCACCGTTGGCAATAGCCTCGGTCACCGGCTGCAAGAGATTCCACCGCAGCCCGCAATACGGATCGCGCAGGTCAATGCGCTCTACCCGGTAGCCCTGTCTTTCAAGGTACGCCTTGCTCCTCGCATGCAGCTCACCCTTCGGGTCGGTGACAACCATACTCTCCCCCGCCCGACCCAAAGCCCAGATAGTCGGCAAGATGATACGCCGACTCTTACCACTCCTCGTGGCCCCTATGACCAAGCAATGCGTATCCGCCTTGTCCACCCAGGCGTCAAACCGCCCGAAGAGTGACTTCTTCCGCACACCCACCACAAAGCCACCCTCAGCCCCGCCAAGTCCCCCAAGCGTCTGCTGCAGCGACTTCGCATTGCGCCACCTGGCCGTGCCATACGCTCCGCCTCTCGCGCTCCGCACATCGTCTGGCGATACCCCGCGCTCCCTTCTCCGCTGCCTATAAATGGCCCACGCTAACCTTAGCGCAATTACCCCCAGCGGAATTTGCATCCACAGCCAGGGCTCGCGCACCTCCTCCCCCCGCAGCACCTGAAGTCCCCTCACAGGGTTTTCGGCGAACGCCGTCCTCGCCATCTCCACCGCCCGCGGGAAGCCAACATCCCCCGCCAAGTAGAAAAGCTCGAGGATCAAGGGCACAACAAAAGCACTAAGCAGAATCAGAAGCACCAACAGAAAGACTTTCAACGACATTCCTCCTCAACCATTAAAAAAGCGCACCACCAGCCAAGCTAAGTGGTACACGCCTACGATCATCGCCAGTATCCCGACAGTTATTGCCACCTGTGCCCCGTACTGCTTAGCCCGTTCCGACCAACTAGGAGTCTCAATCCTCTCAATCCTGCTGGCCAGAGCAGCCACCCCCCGCAAGAACCGTTCGTCGTTCGCTAGCATCCCCTGCCTGATGTCCGCGATCAGCTGCATTTCCTTCCCAAGCACCTCCGTATAAATCCTCGCAAACTCCACCTTCTCTTGTCGGGCTTCCGCGAACGACTGAATGACCCGATTCGTGGCCGCTTGCCAGTCCGTGTGCATCTCCCGCACAAAGCGCTCAACCGCCTCCAGCTTAAGTGTCGCCTCCCTCTCACCCCCAAGCTTGTCCCTTAACTCTACAAACTCCCTCTGCACCGGCACTACTTCAAGCACCGCCCGCAGTAACTCCTTGACCTCAGTCAGCTCCGCCTTAAGATCCACATACTTGGTCGTGTCCGCCGGTCTCTTGGTTACCCCAATGTCGCTCAAGCGCGCTCCACCTCCTTCTGCTTGTTGATCTCGACGTGTTGCAGACCATCCTGCCGCACACGCGACTTGAGGTATTCCCTCGCCTCCTCAATCCTCAAGCTTGTCCTCCCTTGTCTTAACAGCGCACCCGTCTGTAAAAATAGCGAAGAGGCTTGATTAATGGTCCTGCGAGTACGATAGCCCTCTTCTATCCACGACCTCCGCACACCAACCGCACCTTTGATTGCCACCTGCGCTATGCGCTCTCTCAAGTCCTCTATGGCATTTTGCCGCGCTAGCTGCAATTGCTCAGGCCGACTCGTGTGGTAGGCCGCCACTTGCTCAGCAAGCTCGCCGTACTCCTGAACCTGTCTCGCAAACGCAGTCTGTCCCAGCACCAAGTCCGCGACCCTAAGCGCTTCCTCTTTGACCTCAGGGGGCATAAAAGCGAAGAACATCCTGCCTCTGGTAGGCAATGCGAAGGCCAAGGACGTTAAGGCGTTTTGTAGTGTTGCTCTTGCCGCGGACGGCAGCCGCATGGGCTGCGTAAGCAATCCAACGCCAAGCTCCCGCATTCTATCCCTACACATCGTTTTCTCCGCTAGCAGCCGTCGCCTTTCCGGACCGTATATCTCACCCACGAACAGGCCCCGGGCATACCGCAACTCAGATCGTGCAAACTTCCCGTCCCTCCGTCTGCAGCTTTTGTCCCAAAAGATAAGGTGCACATGATAGTGTCCCGGCTCCTTGTGAAAAGCCGCGTACCACCTAAAGTCCCGCTCCTCAATACCCAGCTTGAGCCCTATGTAGGGCATGGTCGCCCGCAGCGTCTCTTCCCATTTGGTGCGGTCGGTATGGCCATATCTAATAGCGTCATCTTCACGAAGCGACAGGATGCCGCGCCATACAATGCCCTCATGGCACTTGGCCTCCCCGGCCACCGCCTTAATATCTACCCCCTCCTCTGCCGATCCGAACAGCCCATGGCTACGCGGACGCTCCTGCAGATACTGCATAAAAATCGCGTTGTCTGTCTCAGGGCTCTCTGCGTCGGGTCTCCTTTCGGACAATTCCACCCCCGGCCTTGTGGCAATGTACTTCACGTGTGCCGCATGTTTGTCTTTGTTTGTGTTAAACGGCTGATAGAACTTAAACTGCATAAAAAAAGGCGCACGGGGCCGCATCCTGACCCTCTCCTTCTCCCCCGTTTAGGGTTTGGGGCATTGGTCTTACGAGGCTACTCGTCTACTGCTCAGGGAGTTTTGCTCGACCGGAAGCCAGTGCAGAGGCGCGGCGATGCAATTCCACCACCCCAGCGACCCCTAAATCCGCTGCGGCCTGGACTCCTAAATACATACCCGTACCCGCGGCAATCGCCGCTTGGACAGCCGCCTTCGTCAAAACAGCCTCCGTCGGGCGAAGCTCATCTCTCACCGTTCTCCGAATCATCAAGGTTAGCTCATCCCCTTCGCCCTGTTGAGCCTCTAGCCCCTCCTTAAGCACGCGACGCATAAGAGCCGATACCGTCTCGCGATTCAGGTCAGCCGCCCGCTTTAAGGATAAATAGGTACCCTCCTCTAACGAAAAGTGCACTCTCGCCATCTTCCCGCCGGATTCCCTTCTCTTGACCATCGCTAAACCTCCTCTCCGTCATCTTCCACTTTGAGGTACTCCACGGCCTTCGCCCGAGCCAAGCGCCGCATCTCGGTAGCGCATCGTTTGTTCGCGACGATAATGCACTCTGCGGATAAATGTGCTGCGGTATATGCTGCCCTAGTAGTCTTGCTTAGTATCTTTTTGATTCGTTTTTCCATTGCCTCGCTGGCGCTCTTAACTTCCGCTGCCACGGCCAGCCTAACTATACCCTTAGCCTCTTCCCCCGCAATCTTGATCGCTGCGGCCTGGAATATGCGCCGAAGCATACCCGCCATGGTCACTCCCTCGCGGCCCGCTGTCGCTCGCACCTCTTCGTAAAGCTCCTGTTCCATCTCCAAGATAACGTTCCTCATCACACCAATCCTTCCGTGCTCTACGTGTTCTTTGTTTCAAAAGAGTAGACCACACATGTGCTCGCACAGGCCCCTTGAGATACGCAAATTTTGCTGTGTTTTCAGGTGTGTCTGCACAGAAAAACACACAACCACGCGTCGTTTTCGGGCCCAACGCACATCCCTTAATACTTCCCCCATCAGGCTTTGCCTGATGATGTGATCGACCCTTATCCTGCATTAATTTCCCCCAAGAAAACCGGCGGCTTTCCTGGGGGATTTGGGTTATCCATCGGACCCTAGAAACTGTCGTTTGGATAGCTAATCTAGGTCTTAGGGGCGTCTATTTTCTTCCATCCGAACTAACATGAGCCTTCGGATTTTATGGCGCTTTCTTTTATCGTTCATCACTGCGACATGGGTATTCCGGCTTGCGTCGCATCTGCTCATTCACTCCGCGGGCATTTTGTGCTTGTTTCCTCGCAACATCACTAGCGATTGAAGTGTCTTGCGATAAGGATGTTAGGACTAGATTTAGCTGTTGTTCATAAGCATCCCAGTCCGGCCCGTCTTCATTCCCGCCAAAATCGAATCCTGTATACGGCACCCAATCTGCTGATTTTCTATCCATCGAAATGTCGTTGAAGGAACGCGGGGCACCCTGCCAATAATACACAATAGCCTCCGTATCAAATTGGTTGTGAACACCAAGCTCATTTCCTGTGGAAAATCCATTGACAACGAGGGCATAGACTTTGCCAGCGCGATAGAGCTGAGTATCACCGTTCGAGCGAAGTTCCTCAAACTCAGGGACATCTAGTTGAGCGACCGAGTAACGATCCCAATCACAGGCATTAGATTCATCTTCGATATCGACAGCTCCACCATAGCGTTCGGCTACAGCGTCTAACGCGCGAATATTTTGGCGGAGCACTGTCTGTTCGCTGGCGTCTCGTGTTTGGGATAGCTCGAAGTGGAGATGGCCCAGTTCCTCAGAAATGTTCCATATTTGCGTGGTTTCCCAACGCACTTTATAGGCGCATCCCTGAGCATCGACGGCGAGGGCCTCATAATATGAGTTACCTAAAGTGCCCACAGCATACGCATCCTGCCTTAACCACAACTTTTTGCCGTCCACGGATACCGTGCCATAAGAGTTTTCCAACATCTTCACCTTCCTTCTGACGTGGTTTCGTTATCGTTCATCGCTACGACACGGGTGGTCTGACTTGCGGGGGCGATTCAAAGTGTGCTGCCTTAATATCTTCTCAAAGACCGCCTTAACCTCTGCGCCTTGCGGCTCAATGTCCCAGCCTCGGTCGTAGTTGACATGGATTTTCCCGTCCCTGCGAATTTCCAACTTGGAGATTTGGCCTCCGTCAATCCCATATATGGAGCCTTCGTTAGAGTGTTTAATGCAGTAGTCGTAGCCGTCAACCATTCCCTTTGTCCGCATTGTGCTTCCCCTCCGTATTAGTTGTTGCGTACCTTTAGGACTTCAAATTTCGTCGACAATAAACATGGACCAACTGTCGGCCTCCCGCAGGAGGCCAGAAGGCGGTAGCTCGGGGCTGTGGGGTATAGGACCCCACGAAAAACATAGAGGGGCTAGAGAGGAGACCCATAAAAACAAGGTGGTGAGTGGCGACACCTTTCGTCAACGATCGGCCCTTTGGCGGTGCTTCTTCGCGTTCTCAAGGTCAGGAGCATTATCGACTTGTGCTACGATACCCGCTAACTCTCGATGGGTGATCCTCCACCACTCCGCATTGGCGAGCATGTTTGGGTATTTAATGACCCCGTCGTCGTTCGTTTTTAGCCCCAGTCGTGCAGAAGCCTCAATTTCCCTTTCGCGATACTGGGTTGTGATGAGAATGTACGTGGTTAGTGTTGCAGCTTGTTCTTCCGTAAGAGTAATTACTTTAGCCATGAACTTCTCTCCTTCCATCTCCAAATGGTTAGCGTTCCGACACCACGGGCCGCCGTTCCAATAGCGCGGCCTGTTGAGATACTAACGATAAGAGCGACGGTGGCCACGATCTGGCTCCTGTGTTGGATCCGGCACATACGGCAATGAAGCGATCGCTCCGGCGTTCCCTCGCATCAAAATGCCGGTTGGCATCTTTAGTAGGGCCCCTGACTTGCCATCAGGTGAAGTAACGGCGCCCAGCAAGGTTGCGCCT
>Ga0209616_1000150_pt1 | contig 21752 bp, 37 predicted proteins | sample FlocCalmetaG_FD_184153 | JGI IMG/M metagenome (GOLD analysis project Ga0209616, IMG submission 184153) | Freshwater bacterial and archeal communities from Indian Creek, Illinois, USA - Floc-Cal metaG (SPAdes) (version 2) | ecosystem: Environmental > Aquatic > Freshwater > Unclassified ...
ACATAATTCTTCCCTTGCGTCGTATCGTCTGGTAGAAAAGCGAGATCAAAGCTCTCCGGAATTGTTGAACTCCATTTTTTATTTAGCTGCTTTGCGATAGTGTTAAAGTATTTGGCTACCTTATAACCGAAATTCCTGCTCCCCGAATGCACCATAACGCAAAGACCCATATTCTCATCCTGCTGCAATTCGATGAAATGATTGCCTCCCCCTAATGTGCCGACCTGATAATATCCACTTTCGATTTCCATCGTAAGATCGGATAAGTTCGCACTCATGTCTTTCTTATAGGAGTCAAGCGTATCGCAGCTTTGCCTTTTCTTATGATGCTCAAAGCCTGTCGGCACGTTTCGCATTATCTGACCGACCAAAGTTCTATATTGCTCTTCGCTTAAGTCATCTTTATGCACATCGGTTTCAGCAAACGCCATCCCGCAGCCGATATCCACACCAACCGCATTAGGTATTACTATCCCATCAAGCGCAATCACTCCGCCTATAGGCATACCGAAGCCTTGATGGACATCGCTCATCAAAGCTACCCATTTGTGTAGAAAAGGAAGATTTGACAAATTGAGCGCTTGCGTCAGACAGCCCTCTTCGATCTGAGATAAACTCTCAAGCCAAACTTTTATCGGTTTAACCTGCTTTTCCTTATCATACAACACAAACATTGACATACCTCCCCCTGAAAATAAAAAACCTGCCAATAAAGCAGGTTTTCATGTAAACGTATCCTTTTATCTTTTTGAGAACTGAGGAGCTCTTCTTGCGGCCTTCAAGCCGTATTTCTTTCTCTCCTTCATTCTCGGGTCGCGTGTCAGAAAGCCTGCTTTTTTAAGTATCGCACGGAGTTCACCGTCTACTTTCAAAAGAGCACGCGAAATCCCATGCCTTATAGCTCCGGCTTGCCCAGTATAGCCGCCGCCATTAACATTAACTGATACATCAAACCTGCCGAGAGTATCGGTAAGTATAAGCGGATTACGAACTATTACCTTTAAGGTCTCAAGTCCGAAATAATCCTCTAAATCCCTCTCATTAACAGTAATTTTCCCTTTTCCGGGGAAAAGGCTGACTCTAGCAATCGCTGCTTTCCTTCTTCCCGTACCCTGAAATGCAACCTTGGCCAAAAAAATCCCTCCTTATAGCAATATTTCCAGATTTTCAGGCTGTTGTGCCTGATGCGCATGAGTATTCCCTGCGTATACCTTAAGCTTTGTAAGCATTTTGCGACCAAGTGTGTTATGGGGAAGCATCCCTTTGACAGCGCTTTCAACAGCAAACTCCGGCTTAGTCTGCATAAGCTTTCTGTAAGGTGTCTCTTTAAGCCCGCTCGGATAATGCGAGTGCCGCCTGAAGAATTTTTGATCAAGCTTTTTTCCGGTAAGCTTAACCCCTTGAGCGTTTATGACAATAACATGATCCCCTGTATCCACATGTGGTGTATAAATCGGCTTATGTTTACCGCGCAGTATGATAGCTATCTGAGTGGCAAGCCTTCCCAGAACTTTACCTTGTGCGTCAATTACATACCATTTCCGTTCTATTTCACCTGGCTTAGCTGAATATGTTCTCAATTGAAAAACCTCCTCGAAATATCAAAAATCCGGTCAACAATTACTACGTATAATGACCGGGATGACCGGATAGAATTTTCACCAAAATACATTGTACTTTATGCATACTTTATTGTCAAGCGATAGATCAGATTGTTTAATAAAAAACCTCCATTAGACAGAGCCCGTGTGCTGGAGCGGTTGGTCCCGCAAGATTTCTGTCTCGTGAAGAAATGATCAAAGGCAAATCGTCAGGGCTGATTCTACCTGCGCCTACCTCAAGCAGCGTACCGACTATTATTCGTACCATGTTATACAAGAATCCTCCCCCGGTCAGATCTATGTGCAAAAAAGGCTGCTGCCAATCTAAGCTTATTTTATCGAGATTACGCACAGTATTCTTAACCCGGCTCCCGGTGCTCATAAAGCCGTAAAAGTCATGAGTTCCTTCAAAATGTCTGGATGCCTCTTTCATAGCTTCTATATCAAGCATAAAAGGCACATGGTGATAATACTGCCGTCCAAGCGCAATTCCCTGAGGATGTGAAACGATCGAGTATCTGTACCTTTTACCGGTAGCAGAAAATCGCGCATGAAACTCCCGAGGTACTTCGAGTGAACAGATAACTCTCACATCCTCCGGCATTAAAGCGTTCAATGCATAACAAAACCTGTCGGTGGGTATTGCGGAATCGGTATAGAAATTGGCTACCTGTCCTTTAGCATGCACGCCGCTGTCGGTTCGTCCGGCCACAGTAAGAGCTATCCTTTGATCTGTAATTCTACACAAAGCGGCCTCAAGCACTTCCTGGACGGAAAGCGCATTCTTCTGTCGCTGCCAGCCCGCATAATATGTTCCGTCATACTCTATAATAAGCTTGATGTTTCTAAGTTTATCAGGCATTGCACTCACCTTTAAAACCAGCCTGCCGACAAAACGAGCGCGATCATAAGAAGTGTCACAATCATTGCCAATAGATCCCGTTTTTGAGCTTTGAGAGTATTCATTCGGGTACGATTATCGCCTCCGCGATAGCAGCGCGACTCCATCGCCATCGCAAGCTCGTCAGCTCTTCTAAAAGCACTTATAAAAAGGGGTACAAGCAGCGGCACCAAAGCCTTTGCCCGTACAAAAAGGTTGCCGCTTTCGAAATCTGCGCCTCTTGCCATCTGAGCTTTCATGATTTTATCTGTTTCTTCTATCAAAGTAGGAATAAACCTTAACGCAATCGTAGTCATCATTGATATCTCATGCGCAGGAAAGCCAATTTTCTTTAATGGGCGTAGAAGATGCTCCATACCATCAGTTAGGGATATGGGGGATGTAGTGAGCGTTAGAAGCGATGTGCCAAGCACCAAAAAAACTATTCGCAATATCATAAATATGCCTTGATCAAGTCCTTCGCGGGTAAAGGATAGTCCCCACAAAGTAAATATCACTGTTTCACCGCGTGTAAAAAATGCGTTTATAACAAATGTCAGAACGATTATAAAATAAAGAGGTTTTAAATTTCCAACGAAATATCTTATGCTTATCCCCGACATCATAGCAGCTGCGGCAATGTATAACAATGCCGGCGCATAGCCCTCATAGTTTCTTATAGAAAATATCGCCACCACGAAAAGAAAAGTGATAATGATCTTATATCTTGGGTCAAGCTTATGGATTGATGAGTTACCTGGGAAATACTGCCCAAGAGTAATATCTTTAAGCACCCTCTCTTCCTCCTATTCAATCAGTTTTATAACATCGCTCCACTGCGAGGACGGTTCAACCGTCACCTTCATTTCGTTCCGATAACGTTTGAAGCATCACAAAGATTTCGATCCACCAAAACCGTCCCCTTGGTTCTTGGTTTTCAGTATCAGATCCCTTGCTGCTTGGACTGTATACACGTCTTGGGGAAACTGAAATCCTTTTTGACGCAACATGTTTATTACTTTAGTTATCTGCGGTATCCCCAGTCCGATGCTCTCAAGCTTCTCGTGCTTGGCATAAATTTGTGCGGGCGTACCAATAAGAGCTACCCTGCCCTTTTCCATCACGATGATTCTATCCGCAAGCCTCGCTATGTCGTCCATGTTGTGAGAAACCAATATGATGGTGATTTTACGATTTTTATGTAGTTCACTGATTTGAGCCAATATCTCGTTCTTCCCTCTGGGATCAAGACCTGCAGTAGGCTCGTCCAGTATAAGAACTTTAGGATTCATGGCAAGCACGCCTGCAATGGCAACCCTTCTTCTTTGTCCCCCACTTATCTCAAAAGGGGATCTGTCTTTATACTTTTCAATATCCAGGCCAACCAACGACAAAGCATTAGATACACGTTCTTCGATTTCAGCTTGAGGCACGCCATAATTTTTAGGTCCGAATGAAACATCGCGATATATTGTTTCCTCAAACAACTGGTGTTCCGGATATTGAAAAACAAGCCCAACATCTTTTCTTATATCTTTCAAGGCTTGTCCTTTTGCAGTTGATATGTCTGCGCCGTCTATAGTCACTTTGCCGGAAGTGGGCTTTAAAAGACCGTTTAAGTGCTGAATTAAAGTAGATTTACCTGAACCCGTGTGCCCTATCAAACCTATAAATTCGCCGTCTGAAACGCTAAAACTCACATCGCTTAGCGCAATTGACTTAAACGGGCTATCGGGCATATACACATGAGAGAGAGATTGAACCGTTATGGGCATAGCGCACCGACAAGCTCTTCGGCTTTTAATATTCCCGAAGGGATATCAAATCCGGCTTTTCTTAACTCATGCGCCAATTCGGCAGCTTGGGGCACATCAAGACCCATCTTTTTTAAATCATCAACCTTCGAAAACACTTGGCACGGTGTACCTTCCATGGCTATTTGGCCGTTTTCCATCACCATCACCCGGTCGGCTTCAACAGCTTCTTCCATATAGTGAGTTATATACACGACTGTTATATTTTCCTCTTTATTAAGCCGCTTTATTGTAAACAACACCTCTTGTCTACCCGTAGGGTCAAGCATCGCAGTAGGTTCGTCCAACACTATAATTTCAGGTTTCATAGCCAATATCCCTGCAATTGCCACTCTTTGCTTTTGTCCACCCGACAAAAAATGAGGCGCACGAAGCGCAAACTCACTCATATCAACGGTTTTTAAAGCTTCATCCACTCGCAGGCGTATTGCTTCAGGCTTGACTCCAAGATTTTCCGGACCAAATGCAACATCTTCCTCGACCATTGTTGACACCATCTGGTTATCCGGATTTTGGAAAACCATCCCGGCAGTACGCCTTATATCCCAAACAAGGGATGAATCATTCGTATCCATGCCCTTAACCAGCACAAATCCTTTTGATGGCTTTAAAAGCGCATTGATGAGCTTAGCAAGAGTTGACTTGCCTGATCCGTTATGTCCTATAACAGTTACAAACTCACCCTTCGAAATATTAAATGATATGTTTTCCAGAGCCTTAATGCGGTCTCCCTCATGGTTTGTATACTCAAAACATACATTATTAAATTCAATCAAGGATTCCATAACCAATTATCCTTGCAACATATTAAACAAGTTCAACTATCACTTCTTCGGCTGCATCGCCTCTTCTTGGACCTAGTTTAATTATCCTCGTATATCCGCCACCACAGTTTTCCTTTTGATTTCTTGCGTCATACTTTGCGCCATACTCGTTAAAGATTTTCTCAATTAACGGGTGTTTTACTTTTCTGTGGCGATCCGCATACTCCTTTTTAGTCTCGTCTTTTTCCCTTACGGCTTTAATGTCATACACATAGGACATAATTCTTCTTCTTGCATTAAGCTTTGAAGGTAAATCATTGGTAACCTCTATAGTTACGGTCTGTCCCTTTTCGTTATTAACTTGCTTACTTAACTTAATGATCTTATCATGGTTTTTGACAGCGAGAGTGATCATTTTCTCAGCAAGCCTGCAAACATCTTTAGCTCTTGCTTGTGTCGTTTTGATCTTTCCATTCATGAGAAGCGCAGTTACCTGATTTCTTAATAGCGCTTTTCTCTGATCAGTCGGTTTGTTTAATTTACTATATCTTGCCATAGCAATCCTCCTTAAGACTACTTGTTATCCGAGTCGCTTTTAAGCTTAAGTCCCATACTTTCCAGTTTCTGTTGGACTTCCTCAAGCGACTTCTTTCCAAGATTTCTGACCTTCATCATATCTTCTTCGCTCTTTTGGATAAGCTCTTGTAAAGTGTTAATCGAAGCGCGCTTTAAACAATTGTATGACCTCACCGAGAGATCTAATTCCTCAATTGTCATATCAAGCGATCTTTCCTTAGGCTCTTCCTCTTTTTCGACCATTATCTCAACTTTGTTGGCATGATCGCTTAGATTGATAAAAAGCGACAGATGTTCGGTCAGTATTTTTGCGGCAAGCCCTATCGCTTCATCAGGGCTTATGCTGCAGTTAGTCCATACCTCTATAGTCAGCTTGTCATAATTTGTGATCTGTCCCACACGAGTATCACTCACGGCAAAATTCACCTTGCGAATTGGAGTGAAAATGGAGTCAACAGGTATTACGCCTATGGACTGACCTAAGCGTTTATTTTTTTCTGCCGTAACATAACCTCTGCCCTTTTCTACGTTGATTTCCATATAAAGCTTTGCGCCATCTCCTAGTGTGGCTATATGGTGATCAGGATTTAGGACGCTCACTTCAGACCCTGTTATTATATCTTTCCCGGTAACAGCACAGGGGCCTTTTGAATCTATAGTAATAGTTTTAGGACCATCGACATCCATAGAAAGCGACAGTTCCTTGAGATTGAGTATTATCTCCACAAGATCTTCTTTAACACCTTGAATAGTGGAAAATTCATGAAGTACCCCATCAACCTTAATTGACGCAACAGCAGCCCCCGGCAACGATGAAAGCAGCACTCTTCTCAACGAATTTCCCAAAGTTGTGCCAAAGCCCCGCTCCAAAGGCTCTATCACGAATTTACCGTAACCGCTGTTCCCCTTAAGTTCAATTATGTCAATTTTTGGTTTCTCTATCTCGATCATATAAGACATGCCCTCCTCGCAACCATTTTGAGCATAGCCATAAGCTTAAATAAGCTCAATGCACGTAAATACCAAATATTAATCATTGCGGTCGCTCATCTGGAGTAGAGCTCTACGATCAGATGCTCGTCTATTGGCAGATCGACATCAGCTCGTGCAGGCATAGCAACGACATGACCTTCCAATTTCTCGCGGTCAACTTGCAACCACGGAACAACAGCTTTTACTGCGGATTCCTTGAAAGACTTGAAAATTTCAACCTCATTCGCACTTTTTGCATCGACCGTAATTATATCTCCTTTTTCGAGCAAATAAGATGATATATCCACTCTTTTACCGTTGACTAGAATATGTCCGTGACGGACAAGCTGCCTGGACTGAGGACGAGATGCGCCAAATCCTATACGATAAACGGCGTTATCAAGCCTTCGTTCCAATAGCTGCAACAGATTTTCGCCGGTTATACCCTTCATACGCTCTGCAATTTCGTAGTAACGGGCAAACTGCTCTTCCCTTAAACCATAAATTCTCTTAGCTTTCTGTTTCTCGCGAAGCTGAATTCCGTATTCCGAAAGCTTTTTCCTTGATTTTCCATGTTGGCCTGGGGCAACCGGTCTTCGCCCTATCGAGCATTTAGCGGTATAGCAGCGATCTCCCTTTAAATATAGTTTTGTCCCTTCGCGACGGCATAACCGGCATACGGGACCTGTGTATCTTGACATCTTTTCTTTACACCTCCTGAAAAATATTATACTCTTCTTTTCTTTGGGGGGCGACAGCCGTTATGAGGTATAGGCGTTACATCCTTAATAAGATTCACTTCTAGTCCTGCCGCCTGTAATGATCTTATTGCCGCCTCGCGTCCTGAGCCCGGGCCTTTGACAAAGACCTCTATGCTTTTCATCCCGTGCTCCATTGCAGCCTTAGCAGCAACTTCGGCCGCCATTTGAGCAGCATAAGGAGTCCCTTTCCTTGAACCTTTGAACCCAAGCGTTCCTGCGCTTGACCACGATACAGCGTTACCCGCAGTATCGGTTATCGTCACCATGGTATTGTTGAACGTTGATTTTATGTGAGCGGAACCGCGCTCAATATTTTTTCTTTCCTTGCGTTTCCTGGTCTTTCTAACCTGTTTGGCTGGCATTATGCAACCCTCCTATTTCTTTCTTCTAATCCCGATTGTTCTTCTAGGACCCTTGCGCGTTCTGGCGTTCGTCCTTGTTCTTTGGCCTCTAACCGGCATTCCCCTGCGGTGCCTTATCCCCCGGTAACAGCCGATCTCAATAAGACGCTTAATGTTCATGGTAAATTCACGTCTCAGTTCGCCTTCGACTTTTACGCTTCTATCAATATATTCCCTTAACTTTGCCACTTCGGAATCAGTTAAGTCTTTAACTCTGGTATCGGGGTTAATTCCTGTATCAGCTAAAATCTTATCGGCTGTCGGCCTGCCGATACCATAAATGTAAGTCAGCCCAACCTCAACCCTTTTTTCACGTGGTAAATCCACTCCGGCAATACGAGCCATTATCACACCTCCATAATATTGTGCCAAATTTTACAAATTCCAAACTAGCCCTGTCTCTGTTTATGTTTAGGAGTTGTACAAATCACCCTTACAACACCTTTTCGTTTAATGATCTTGCATTTTTCACAAATTGCTTTTACAGACGGTCTAACTTTCAAGACTAATCCCTCCTCATTACGACTACAGCGAGATTTACCAAAATCGCTACACCACAGGGATAGTTCCGTCATCTCCCCATCGGCCATTCGCACTTCTTCGGGGGTGTTCGAATATTCCCCAACAAGTGCGTCAAAACACATTTAGTGTGCTAACGTGACGTTTCTTACTATAAACTACGCTGTAGCATTACTTGCCTCTCCATATAATCCGCCCTCGGGTCAGATCATAGGGAGAGAGCTCAACGGTCACTCTATCTCCCGGCAAAACCCGTATGAAATTCATACGAAGTTTACCTGAGATGTGTGCCAAAAGCCTGTGTCCATTTTGGATCTCCACTCTGAACATGGCATTTGGCAACGCTTCTAAAACTTTGCCTTCAACTTCTATTACATCTTCTTTTGCCAAAAAGACCCACCTTCCTGTTTGGATTAGTATCCCATACTCTTTAAAATCTTGCGGATCTCAGCGTCTAAAACGCACTTTCCTTCAAGTATCTTACTTTTTACTTCCAAAGCGACATCATGCTTGACCGAGAGGTGCTTTAACTTTTTCTTTTTTGGCCTACTTATGGTTCTTGAACGGCCATCGGCTATCAGCACATAAATCTCATCTATAAATCCTGTAACCACGAAAAACTTATCTTTATCTCTGCCATTTCTCGCTTTAACTATGGTGCCTATCCCTATCCTTACATCCTTTGGCATACTCCTATTACCCTTCCAAGGTTAATATTATCGGTCCCTCATCGCTTATAGCTATGGTGTGCTCAAAATGCGCCGATAACCCACCATCCGCAGTAACCACTGTCCAACCATCTTCCATAAGCTTTACCCCGTCACCCTTTTCATTGATCATAGGTTCAATAGCCAATGTCATACCTTTTTGTATCCTTATCCCTCTACCCGGGAGCCCATAATTCGGAATGGGAGGCTTTTCATGCATATCCATGCCGATCCCATGACCGACATACTTTTTTACTACCGAAAACCCTCGTCTTTCCGTATACCGCTGAATAGCATGTGAGATATCAGACAGACGGTAATCCAGACTGGCAAACTTTATTCCCTCGAAAAACGCACCCTCCGCAGTCTCAATTAACTCAAGCGCTTTAGCTGATATCTTTCCTACAGGACAAGTAATTGCGGCATCGGCATAGTATCCTCTAAATAATACCCCGATATCAATACCTGCTATGTCCCCTTCTTCAAGAACTCGCTTGCCGGGGATTCCATGGATCACCTGCTCATTTACGGATACGCAAATATTTGCGGGAAATCCTTCATATCCCTTAAAAGCGGGAATAGCATCGCAGTTTATTATATACTCCTTTGCAATTCTGTCAAGCTCACTTGATGGAATCCCGGGAGTAATAAACCTTTCAACAGCCTTTAAAGCCCCTGCTACAATCGCTCCCGCTTGGCGCATTATCTCTATTTCACGCTTTGACTTTAGAATTATCATCAGCGGCCTTTTATTTCAAAAACCCTTTGTAATGTCTCATAAGCATCTGCGATTCAAGCTGTCTTGTCGTTTCAAGAGCTACTCCTACAACTATAAGCAAAGCAGTACCTCCGAAATACATTGGCACTCCAGTTGCCGCGGAAGCTATGATAGGGATTATGGCAACTGCCGTTAGAAAGAGTGCACCGACTAAAGTTATGCGACCCGAAATTCTAAGAAGATATTCGGCTGTTGGTTTTCCTGGCCTTATACCTTGCACGAAGCCCCCATACTGCTTAAGATTATTTGCAACCTCGACAGGATTAAAGGTTATCTGGGTATAAAAATAGGTGAAAAACATAATCAAAAGGGCGTAAATTCCTGCATACAGCGCCGATTCCTGGCTGAAGTACATTCCTATCCATCTTGCAAATCCGCTTGCGGGGAAAAATTGTGCTATCGTCTGGGGCAATGCAAGAAAGGATACAGCAAAAATTATGGGCAACACACCCGAAGAGTTTACCTTCATAGGTATATGGGTGCTCTGACCTCCGTACATTTTCCTTCCAACCATGCGTTTCGCATATTGAACAGGTATTCGTCTTTGTCCTAAGTCAACGAAAATGATCCCTGCAACCAAAGCTACGACAAAGGCTACTACTACGGGTAATGCCCACGGGCTTAATGTGCGAGCCACAAACGCAAGCTGCCAGAGTGACACAACCGCAATAGGAAGTCTTGACACGATGCTGACAAATATAAGAAGCGATATTCCGTTTCCTATTCCTCTGTCGGTTATCTGCTCACCAAGCCACATCAAAAACGCAGTCCCGGCGGTAAGTGTCAAAATGACTATTCCAAATCCTATCAATGATCTGTCCTGAATAGCGCCACCAGCCAGACCGTAAGTTATACCTAACGCTTGGATGAACGCAAGCACAACAGTAAAATATCTTACATACTGTGCGATTTTTTTGCGACCTTCCTCACCTTCCTTGGCAAGCTGCTCAAGTTTGGGTATAGCGACTGTCAAAAGCTGCATTATAATGGACGCATTGATATAGGGAGTGATCCCCATTGCAAATATGGTAAAGTTACCGAAAGCTCCTCCGGATATGATATCAAGAAGTCCTAAAAGGGTGTTGCCCTCGACGAGATTTCTTATATAACCGCCGTCTATTCCGGGTATGGGAATAAATGTACCTATCCTGTATACCAAAAGCATAATCAAAGTGAATATGATCTTTTTTCTTAAATCATATATTTTCCAGGCATTCTTTAAGGTGTCCACCATTTTATAGCACCTCCGTACTTCCTCCCGCAGATTCGATCTTCAATTGCGCTGATTTACTAAATTTGTGGGCTTTCACTGTGAGCTTAAGTGTGAGTTCCCCTTTTCCCAAGATTTTCACACCATCATTCAACTTTTTTACAATTCCCCATTCTTTCAAAACTTCGGGTGTAACAACAGTATCTTGGTCAAAACAATTAAGATCCTCAACGTTTATCACGCTATAAACTCTTGCAAATATATTGGTAAATCCTCTTTTCGGCAGACGCCTGATAAGAGGCATCTGTCCTCCTTCAAAACCAGGACGTACTCCGCCTCCGCTTCTGGCCTTCTGTCCCTTATGACCTCGTCCGGCCGTCTTGCCAAGTCCCGATCCGATTCCTCGACCCTTGCGTTTAGGAGTACTGACCGAACCTTCCGCGGGTTTCAACTCATGCAATCTCACAAAGAAACACCTCCTTTACAATTTTTCTACTTCTTCAACTTCTACTATATGATTGACCTTTTTTAACATCCCGCGAACAATTTCGTTATCGGGATGAATTTTAAAACTGTTGATTTTACCCAAACCGAGCGCTTTAAGCGTGTCTATCTGTACTTTTACGCGTCCTGCGGAGCTTTTTTTCTGTACAACTTTCAGCATCGCCACTATTGCATCCTCCTGCCGACAATATCCTCAACCGTTTTCCCTCTTAGTCTGGCAAAGTCTTCCGCTGTCTTCAAGCTTGAAAGCCCTTGCATTACGGCACTAACCACATTCTTGGCATTGTTCGAACCAATAGTTTTGGTGCGTATATTACGTATTCCCGCAAGCTCTAAAACTGCGCGAACAGGTCCGCCTGCTATTACTCCCGTACCCTCGCGGGCCGGCTTCATAAGCACCTTGCCGCTTCCGAATTCGCCCATGATCTCATGGGGGATTGTATCATTATGCACTACCGGGACCTTAATAAGCTGTTTTTTTGCATCTTCTACGCCTTTTCTGACAGCTTCGGGAATCTCTGTCGCTTTCCCCGTGCCTACTCCGACATGTCCGTTTTTATCGCCTACAACTACTACTACGCTGAACCTAAAATTCCTTCCGCCCTTGACAACCTTGGCAACGCGGCTAATTTTTACAACTTTTTCTTTTATATCCAACGTCTCGGCATTAATTCGCTCCACGAAATCTACCTCCTCTAAAACTCAAGTCCGGCTTCGCGCGCACCGTTTGCGACTTCCTGAACTCTCCCGTGGTATATATATCCGCCCCTGTCAAACACAACCTTCTTGATTCCCTGATTTAAAGCTCTCTCAGCAGCTACCTGTCCTACCAGTTTTGCAGCTTCCTTCTTAGTAAGTTCCGCTAATTTGCCTTTTATATCAGGATCAAGTGTTGAAGCCGATAGCATGGTATGACCGCATGTATCGTCTATTATCTGAACATGCAAATGCCTCAGGCTTCGAAAGACATTAAAACGCGGCCTTTCAGGCGTGCCTGATGCTCTTTTGCGAATACGCAGATGCCTGATCTTTCTTGATGCGTTTTTATCCGCCTTGTTAATCACCTTTTCACTTCCTTCCCAATCGTTTACTTGCCTGTCTTTCCGACCTTGCGCAATATCTTTTCGTTCTCGTACATAATTCCCTTACCCTTATAAGGCTCGGGTCTTCTTACATCTCTGATCCTTGCGGCTACAGAGCCGACTTTTTGCTTGTCTATGCCTTTAACAACAATTTTCGTTGTTTCCGGCACTTCAAACTCAATTCCTATCTCTTCTTCTATCTCAACAGGATGTGAATAGCCTGCCGCAATCACCAATTTCTTCCCTTGCTTCTGTGCTCTGTAACCAACGCCGCTTATTGTAAGGCGCTTTTGGAATCCTTTGGTTACGCCTTCTACCATATTGCCAATAAGGGTACGACTCAAACCATGAAGTGCCTTTTGATTTTTACTGTCACTTCTTCTCTCAACCGTAACCACTGTTGCGCCAATTACAACCTTTATATCCTCGTGTATGGTCTCGCTAAGCTCACCCTTAGGACCTTTGACTGTCACTTTATTGTGATCTGTAAGCGTAACGGTCACACCATCCGGAATATTAACCGGCATTTTTCCTATTCTGGACACTTTCAACACCTCCGTTTTTCAGTCGTCAGTCGTCGGTCATCAGTCGTCGGATTCAAGTTTCCGATCTCTGACGTCAATCTCCTGACGTCCTTTTCCTGACGTCCATTTCATGACGTCTAACGTCTAAATTACCAAATAAAGCATATGACTTCGCCACCCAAGCCTGCCTTGCGTGCCTGTCTGTCTGTCATTATCCCTCTGGATGTAGAAATAATGGCTACTCCCAGACCACCCAAAACTCTGGGCACAATATCCTTTTTGGCATAAACGCTTAAACCAGGCTTACTTATCCTCTTAAGGCCTGAAATTACCCTTTCATTGCCCTGAGCATATTTTAGATCAATTTTCAATATTCCTTGTTTCTTATCACTTATTTCAGTATATCCCTTTATGAATCCTTCTTTTAGAAGAACTCCTGCAATTGCCCTCTTCATACCGGAAGCGGGTATTTCCACAGTCTTATGTCTGGCAACCAGGGCATTCCGAATTCGTGTAAGCATATCAGCAATAGGATCGGTCATTAAGTTTACCTCCTTCCAATTTCAAAAGCTCACCAGCTTGCTTTCCTCACACCGGGTATCTGACCTAAATGCGCCAATTCCCTGAAGCAAATACGGCAGACACCGAATTTTCGAAGATAAGCATGAGGGCGTCCGCACAAGCGGCAACGCGTATATCCCCTTGTTGAAAATTTAGGCTTGCGCTGCTGCCTTATTATCAATGATTTTTTTGCCAATTGCTTTTCCTCCTTAAATCTACGTGATTCTACTGTTTTGCAAACGGCATACCCAACGAAGCAAGTAGCTCGCGCGCTTCCTCATCGTTTTTCGCAGTCGTTACGATAATAATATCCATTCCCCTAATCTTATCCACTTTATCATAGTTGATCTCAGGGAAAATGAGCTGTTCTTTTATACCCAAAGCGTAATTGCCCCGCCCGTCAAAGGATTTCACTGAAACACCTCGAAAATCCCTCACTCTAGGCATTGCTATGTTGAAAAGCCTGTCTAAAAACTCAAACATCCTCTTCCCGCGCAAAGTAACTTTAGCACCAATCTTCATGCCTTCTCTGACTTTAAAAGCCGCAACCGATTTCTTGGCTTTCGTCACTACAGCTTTCTGCCCGGTTATGATAGCTAATTCTTCCATAGCGGAATCAAGCAGCTTCGGATTGTCTTTGGCATCCCCTATTCCCATGTTTAGTACGACTTTTTCAAGTCTTGGAACCTGCATAACATTTTTATACCCAAATGATTTCATCATTGCAGATACCACGTCTTTGTTGTAACGTTCCTTTAGCCTCGGAATCAAGTAATTCATCTCCTTTCAAATGGGAGTCAGTCGTTAAAGGTCTCCCCGCATTTTTTACAAACCCGTACTTTTGATCCGTCTTCCAGCATCTTTTTAGCAATGCGGGTGGTCTTATTGCATTTACCGCAAACAAGCATCGTTTTTGAAGCAATTATCGGACTTTCAGTATGAAGAATGCCTCCTTGTTTGTTCATGCCACGAGGTTTACGGTGCTTAAATGTCTTATTGATATTCTCAATGAGAATCCTACCTTCACCAGGGAATGCCGCAATTATTTTTCCGCGTTTATCCTTGTCCTTGCCGGAGATGATCTCGACCAAGTCCCCTTTTTTTACATGCATTCTGTTCTTTTCGGCCATTTTTCCCACCTCCTTTTTATATTACCTCAGGAGCTAGAGATACGATTTTCATGAAATCTTTTTCTCTTAGTTCCCTGGCTACCGGTCCAAATATGCGGGTACCTTTAGGTTGTTTGGCATCGGTCAAAATTACCGCTGCGTTATCATCAAATCTAACATAAGAACCATCCGGCCTATTTAAACCTTTAGTGGTGCGCACAATTACAGCTTTCACCACTTCGCCCTTCTTCACAACACCTCCGGGTGTTGCGCTTTTGACCGAAGCAACAATTATATCACCTATATTCCCGTACTTTCTTTTAGCACCACCCAACACTTTTATGCACATAATCTCCTTAGCGCCTGTATTATCAGCCGCTTTAAGACGCGTTTGCTGTTGTATCATCCGATCATCCCTCCTTCTGCTTTGGGGGCATACCGCAAGACGCTTTCCTGCGAAGCAGCGATGTGTCCCCATACCTTATTCAGCGCGCCTTCTCAACAATCTCTATAAGACGCCACCTCTTTTGCGAACTCAAAGGCCTGGTTTCCATGATCTTTACCTTGTCTCCGATGCTGCAAGCATTTTCTTCATCATGTGCCTTAAATTTGGCTGTTCTCTTAATGTACTTACCGTACATCTCGTGCTTCACGAGCCTTTCTATGGCTACAACAATGGTTTTGTCCATCTTATTGCTGATGACTTTTCCTATTCTGACCTTGCGGTCTGCTCTATCATTAGTCAACGCCGTTTCCTCCCTTCCAAACGCAATCAGGATAACCTTGTGCCCGATTTCAACTCGCGCTGTGTCAAAATGGTCTTTACCCGCGCTATATCTCTCTTTACTTCTCGTATTCTCAAGGGGTTCTCCAACTGTCCGGTAGCTAACTGAAAACGCAGGTTAAAGAGCTCGCCTTTCATATCTCCCAACTTTTCATTAAGTTCATCGTTAGTCCAATCAACCATTTTACTCGCTTTCATTTGCTTCACCACCCAATTCCTCTTTTTTGACAAACTTGCATTTGATCGGCAGTTTGTGTGAGGCAAGCCGCATTGCTTCGCGTGCCTGTTCTTCCGTTATACCTGCCATCTCAAACATCATTCTGTCAGGTTTCACAACCGCTACCCAGTATTCAGGTGAACCCTTACCGCTACCCATTCTTGTCTCGGCAGGTTTTTTTGTTACCGGTTTATCCGGAAATATCTTTACCCAAACCTGGCCGCCTCTTTTTATAAAACGCGTCATTGCAATACGCGCGGCTTCTATCTGATTGCTGGTAATCCAGGCCGGCTCTGTCGCCATAAGGCCGAAATCTCCATATGCTAAGGTATTACCGCGACTTGCTCTTCCCTTCATTCTACCCCGCTGCGTCTTGCGGTGCTTGACTCTTTTAGGCGTTAACATCCTGAGTCCTCCTTTGCTCTTGCATCTGAGGGCGATTTTTTGCCTTAGGGAGGATTTCCCCCTTATAGATCCATACCTTTACTCCTATTCTCCCGTATGTGGTATGAGCCTCGGCAAAACCATAATCAATGTCCGCTCTTAAAGTCTGAAGAGGTATTGTTCCCTCATGATATTTTTCGCTACGCGCAATTTCTGCGCCGCCAAGCCTTCCGCCGACTCTCGTCTTTATTCCCTTGGCCCCTGCTCTCATCGATCTGGTTATCATTTGCTTCATCGCACGGCGGAATGAAATTCTTTTTTCAAGCTGTGCGGCTACGTTTTCGGCGGCAAGTTGTGCGTCTAAATCCGGCACTTTGACCTCAAGTATATTAATTACTGCTTTTTTAGCGGTAAACTTCTCAACTTCGCCTTTGAGCTGCTCAATTCCAGCTCCGCCTTTCCCGATCACAATTCCCGGTTTTGCTGTGTAGATGTCTACCTTAAGACGGTTGGCAGCTCTCTCTATCTCGATTCTTGAAATACCGGCATGATATAGCTTTTTCTTAAGCATTTTTCTTAAGTTAACGTCCTCTATAAGCATGTCGGCAAAATTCTTGTCTGAAGCATACCATCTTGCGTCCCAATTCTTGATAATTCCGACTCTTAATCCGTGGGGATGTACTTTATGGCCCACTAATCTTCCCCTCCTTAACTCTTAACTTCATCCAATATAACCGTAATATGACTTGTTCTTTTTAGAATCCTGGATGCGCTTCCCTTTGCTCTTGCACTGAATCTTTTAAGCGTAGGTCCCTGACTTGCATAGATTTCAGCTATATAAAGATCGTCGCGATCAAGATTTAGATTATTTTCAGCGTTTGCAATAGCAGATTTGAGCACTTTTTCAATAGGTAAAACCGCCGATCTTACCGTGCCTGCCAAAATGGCCAAAGCTGCGTTTACCTTTTTGCCCCGGATAAGATCTAACACAGCGCCTACTTTTCTTGACGACATCCTGATATATCGGGCAATGGCACGAGGCCGATCATCCGAGTGCTCTTTTCTTGCTATCGCTTTCTCCCTTGTTCTTGTAGCCACTTAAATTCTCCTTCCTTCCCGGAAATTAGGCCTATTTTAAAGTTGTTGATTTTTCGGTTGGATCTCCATGACCTCTGAAATTCCTGGTAGGAGCAAACTCACCAAGTTTATGGCCTACCATTTCCTCCGTCACGTATACCGGAACATGTTTCTTCCCGTCATGAACTGCTATCGTATGACCTACCATGTCCGGAATAATCGTTGACGCCCGTGCCCAAGTTTTAATGACTAATTTCTTTGCAGTCTGATTTAAGTTGCTAATCTTTTTAACCAAACTATCGCTTACGAATGGACCCTTTTTTTTGGAACGGCTCACCTTTTTATCTCCTTTCCATCATTCTACTTACCTTGTTGTCTGCGCTTTACTATATATTTATCGGAATACTTTTTCTTAGGTCTGGTCCTGTATCCCAATGTCGGCTTGCCCCAGGGAGTAACCGGTCCCGGTCTTCCAATGGGGGCTCTGCCTTCGCCGCCGCCGTGAGGATGATCAACGGGGTTCATAACTGAACCGCGAACCGTGGGTCTTATCCCCATGTGGCGCTTTCTCCCGGCTTTTCCGATTGATATATTCTCATGATCAAGATTTCCGATTTGGCCTATGGTAGCTTTACACAAAAGCCTTATAAGTCTTACTTCGCCGGATGTAAGCCTTACGTGGGCAAAGTCCCCTTCTTTCGCCATAAGCTGTGCATATGCACCTGCCGAACGAACCAGCTTGCCGCCTTTACCGGCATCAAGCTCAATATTGTGTATAAGACTTCCAAGAGGTATATCTTTAAGCATCAACGCATTTCCCGGCTTTATATCAGCTCCCTGACCGGATATGACTGTATCGCCGGTTTTAACACCTTGAGGTGCCAATATATATCTTTTTTCGCCGTCCGCATAATGCAATAGAGCAATGTTAGCGCTGCGATTGGGATCATATTCGATAGTAGCCACTTTAGCCGGAACATTGTCCTTATCTCTTCTGAAATCTATTATTCTGTACTTTCTCTTAGCTCCGCCGCCCTGATGTCTCACCGTGATATGTCCGTGAACATTTCTCCCGGCATTCTTCTTCAATGAAACAAGAAGGGATTTCTCAGGCGATGTTACGGTTATTTCCTCAAAAGTGGATCCCGTCATATGCCTTCTTGCGGGAGAAGTAGGATTATATTTTTTTATAGCCATAGCGATTATACCTCACTTTCACACCATTCCCTCAAAGAAAGGAATGTCCTTGCTTGTCGGAAGAAGTTTGACTATCGCCTTTTTCAATTCGGGCGTACGCCCTTCATGAATCCCGCGTCTTTTAAGCTTTCCCATATGGCGGATTATGTTGACTTTCTCAACTTTAACGCCGAAAATATGCTCAATCGCCCTTTTTACTTCTGTTCTGTTCGTATCTATACCCACAACAAAAGTGTAAGTTCTGTCCCGCATCCTGTCATAGCTTTTTTCAGTCAGCACCGGCCGGATTATGATATCATGATAATTCATGCGTACACCTCCTCGATACGACGTACGGCTTCTTCGGTTACTATAAATTTCTCATAGTTCAGTATGTCAAGAACGTTGAGAGTATTGGTGAACGCAAGCTTTATCCCCGGTATGTTACGCGCAGCCCTGAATACACTCTCGTCGCTGCCGGCTAAAACCAGCAAAGCTTTGCCATTTATATTTAAATTTTTGAGAACATTAGCCATTTCTCTCGTCTTAGGGGCCGGCAAGCTTAAAGCATTCAATATCATCAGTTGCTCATCCCTAAGCTTTGAAGACAATGCGCATTTCATAGCGAGTCTTCTTATCTTTTTAGGTATTGTGAATCTATATTCCCTTGGTTTTGGGGCAAAAACAACTCCGCCCTTCCTCCATATCGGTGAACGTATGGTTCCATGCCTCGCCCTTCCTGTTCCCTTTTGTCTCCAGGGCTTCCTCCCTCCGCCTCTGACTTCGGCTCGGGTTAAAGTTGACTGCGTGCCTTGCCTCTTATTAGCAAGCTGCATTTTCACCACTTGGTGCAGTACGGCTTCATTGACCTCTACTCCGAACACATCGTCATTAAGGTCTATTTCCCCGACAGCAGCGCCTTGAGTATTATATAAAATTGCGTTGGGCATACCTACCCTTCCTTTCTTCCCAGACAAATGTCTCCTGAGAAATTTCTGCTCGTAAAGACACTTATGTCAAATATTCCCTTTAACCGACGATTTGATTTTGAGCAATGCTCCCTTAGGACCCGGTACCGCCCCTTTGACAAGGATGAGATTGTGTTCCGTATCTATCTTGACAACCTCTAGGTTCTGTATTGTAACTCTTTCGGCTCCCAGTCTTCCGGGTAATTTCTTAGTTTTAAAAACGCGACCCGGTGCAGTATGTCCACCCATCGATCCTACACCCCTATGGTATCCTGAGCCGTGACTCTCCGGACCTCTATGAGTGTTCCAGCGCTTTATCGTGCCCGCAAAACCCTTACCCTTTGTAAGACCGCTTACATCAACCATATCGCCGTTTTCAAAAACATCAGCCTTTATTATATGGCCTGACCGCCAGTTCTCCGAACCTTCAAAGGATATTTCTTTAATAAATTTTTTTACAGGAAGCTTGGCTTTCATAAACTGACCACGTACTGGCTTGCTGACCAATCTCTCCCTTATGTCGCCAAAACTCGCGACAACAGCGTCATATCCGTCGATTTGCTTATTCTTAACCCTTATAACTGTACATGGGCCTGCCTCAATTACCGTTACGGGTATCAGCGTGCCATCTTGCGCAAAAATCTGAGTCATACCAAGTTTTTTTCCCATTATCATTTTACTCATGCGTTACACCTCCTCTTATAGCTTAATCTCAATGTCTACCCCGGCCGGGAGATCAAGCCTCATAAGAGAATCAACCGTCTTTGGCGTCGGGTTTAATATGTCTATGAGCCTTTTATGAGTTCTCATTTCAAACTGCTCGCGTGAATCCTTATATTTGTGAGGAGCACGCAGTATCGTAATGATATCTTTTTCAGTGGGAAGCGGAATGGGACCAGATATCACAGCACCCGTCTTTTTTGCCGTTTCCACTATCCTTTTTGCGGATTGATCAATAAGCGTATGATCATATGCTTTTAGCTTAATCCTAATCTTTTGCGCAGCCATTGCAGTCATTTTAAATCACTCCTTCTTCGGTCGTAGGTCATCAGTCGTCGACCGTCAACTCTTTGGTAATATAACCTTCGGTTATGATCCTTGACGACTATTTCCCAACGTCTATCTCCTGACGTCTATCTCCTGACGTCTGACGACTAAAGTTTTATTCCCGTTACTACCCCTGCGCCAACCGTTCTTCCGCCTTCGCGTATGGCAAATCTTAGACCTTCTTCAACCGCTATCGGAGTTATTAGCTTGACCACCATGTTTACGTTGTCACCGGGCATAACCATCTCTACCCCTGCAGGCAATTCCGCTACCCCTGTAACGTCCGTCGTCCTGAAATAAAACTGCGGACGGTATCCGTTGAAAAACGGCGTATGACGCCCTCCTTCTTCCTTACCCAATACGTAAACTTGCGCATTAAACTCAGTATGCGGCTTTATGCTGCCCGGTTTTGCCAGCACCTGCCCGCGCTCCACTTCTTCTCTTTGCACTCCGCGAAGCAATACACCTACGTTGTCTCCCGCCATTCCTTCGTCAAGAAGCTTTCTGAACATCTCTATTCCGGTTACAACAGTCGATCTCGGCTTTTCACTCAATCCGACTATCTCTATTGTCTCTCCCACCTTAAGCTTCCCTCTCTCTACCCTGCCGGTAGCTACCGTTCCGCGTCCCGTTATGGTGAATACATCCTCAACAGGCATTAAGAAAGGCTTCTCTATGTCGCGCTGCGGTGTCGGAATGTATGCGTCTATCGCATCCATTAACTCAAATATCGCCTTGCACGAATCACTCTTCTCAACATCTCCGCCGCCTTGTACAGTCTCAAGCGCCTTTAATGCCGATCCCCTTATTACCGGTATGTCATCACCGGGGAATTCGTATACGCTCAATAGCTCCCTTACTTCCATCTCAACCAGATCCAAAAGCTCAGGATCGTCTACCATGTCAACCTTGTTCATGAATACCACAATGTATGGTACCCCTACCTGACGCGCTAACAGTATGTGCTCTCTTGTCTGAGGCATCGGTCCGTCGGCCGCTGATACCACTAGTATCGCTCCGTCCATCTGCGCCGCACCCGTTATCATGTTCTTCACATAGTCGGCGTGTCCCGGGCAGTCAACATGCGCATAGTGCCTGTTTAACGTCTCGTACTCAACATGAGCCGTATTGATCGTTATTCCTCTTGTCTTCTCTTCGGGAGCCTTGTCAATCTCGTCATATTTTGTCGCCTTCGCTCTGCCGTACTTTGCCAACACCATCGTTATAGCGGCTGTCAATGACGTCTTGCCATGATCAACGTGTCCTATTGTTCCCACGTTCACATGGGGTTTGCTCCTCTCAAACTTTGTTTTTGCCATCGTTATCTTCCTCCTTA
>Ga0209616_1000152_pt1 | contig 21522 bp, 21 predicted proteins | sample FlocCalmetaG_FD_184153 | JGI IMG/M metagenome (GOLD analysis project Ga0209616, IMG submission 184153) | Freshwater bacterial and archeal communities from Indian Creek, Illinois, USA - Floc-Cal metaG (SPAdes) (version 2) | ecosystem: Environmental > Aquatic > Freshwater > Unclassified ...
CTGGAGGATATAAAAAATCAGACGACTCGTCTTTACAAAGTTATGGCGAACCAAATCAGCAACCGCAATCAAGCCAACCCTTAAGCGCTTATGTTGAATTACCCGTTCAAAACAATGCTAACTATAGTGGGACAATAACTAATAATGTAGTAGGAGGGTCATTACAGGACATAGATATGTCGCCAATCAATCCATTGCCACAAATTGCAATAACGCCAATCATACAACCAGTAGAACCAGTAATATCTCAGCCTCAAGTAATAGAACCGCTTCAGACAATAGAGCAGGAGCAATTTATTTCTGCGCCGCAAACTACGCAAGTCCCAATAATTGCGCGAGTGCCAGAAATCGCGCAAGCAGTTCAAAATGCTCCTATATCACAAGACATACCATCTTTGCAAAATACACCTATTTTGCAACCCATGACTTCGTTGCAACTCATAATTTCGCCACAGGCAACTTCGTCACAGATAAACCCGCCACGAATAGACCCGCCGCAAACAGAACCCATTTTGCCAAACGCTCCCGCAGAGCCAATTGTCTCCGTGTCGCAAACAACAACAGACCCTATTCGTAATTTTGCGGACGATAGTTTGTCTCTTAGCCCTGTTTTACGAGAAGAAATAGAGGAGGATTATTCACGCAAACAATCCTCGGTATTCCAAATTGAAGTTGAAAAAATATTTCCTAACCCGCATCAGCCAAGGCGGCATTTTGATGAAAACGCCTTAATAGAGCTTGCAAATTCCATTAGAGAGTTTGGCATTATCCAGCCACTTGTTGCTACTAAAATACTTAAAGAAACAGAGAGTGGCACAGAAGTTACTTATCAACTTATCGCGGGAGAAAGACGACTTATGGCTGCTAAAAAAGTAGGATTACGCACAGTGCCTGTGGTTATTAAGCAAGTTGGAATGGACAGAGAGCGCCTTGAGCTTGCTATTATAGAAAATGTCCAAAGAGAAAATTTAAGTCCATTAGAAGCCGCTCGAGGATACGCCAGACTTCAAGACGAGTTTCGGCTTACTCAGCGGGAAATCGCCACTCGCATAGGCAAAAGCAGAGAAACAGTTGCAAACACCCTAAGACTTCTTCATCTTCCTTCTGAAATACAGCAAGCGCTAGAGCAGGGGATAATTAACGAAAGCCACGCGCGGCTTCTTTTGCAAATTGACGACATATCAAGACAAAAAGATATGTTTCAATCCATACTAAGATCAAAACCATCAGTCAGAGACTTAAAAGCGATAATAAGAAGAGCAAAAACAAATCCCTCGGCGAATTATTTGAGTCCTGAACTTATATCTTTACAATCAAGACTAGAAGAATTTCTAGGGACAAAAGCGCAAATTGATGACGATGGCGGCAAAGGAAAGATAACGATAAATTATTATTCATCTGAAGAATTAAATGCTCTAATACATAGACTCTCCGGAGCGGATTTTTAAACGAATTTATACTCTATTTCTTTGATTGCTTTTAAGCTCTTTAACTTGAGCATTATTTTTTGCACTTTATTTGGGTCATCCGTGTCACACAAAACTTTAATAATGCAAAATTTACCACGTTCTTCTCTTTGAGAATCAATACTCACGATATTAATATGAGAGCGAGAGATAATACTGGAAATATCTTCTAAAAGAGTTATTTTATCTTCCGCCGAGATACGAAGTCTAACTTGTTTAGGCAGGGTCACAAATGCCGTGCCGGTTTTCTTGCTGACGGTTTTCCTAATGCGATTTTTTGCTTCGCTTGTACGCACAAATTCAAGCCAAGAGGCGGAGGGCTTTTTTCCTTTTTGCGTGATTATTTCCACAATATCGTGAGACCGTAATTCGTGATGTAATGGCACTATTTGACCATTTACTTTTGCTCTTACGCATTGGTCACCGATGACGGAGTGAATCTGATAGGCAAAATCCACTGGTGTTGCTCCGGCTGGCAGATCAATCACTCCACCTTTTGGGGTTAAAGTAAATATTCTATCTTTGAAGAAATCAATCTTCATCGCGTCAATAAAATTCGTGTCGCTGTCGTCGCTCTCTTCTTGCCAAGCGCGAAGTTTTTTTATCCACTCTATATCAGCGGTTTTAGCGATAGAAGCTTGCTTTTTAATATAACTTTCGGTTCCTTTTGTTTCCGCGTATGCCCAGTGAGCGGCAATTCCATTTTCCGCCTCTTCATGCATTTCCATTGTTCTTATTTGAAATTCCACTACTTTGTTTCCTGTCGCTATAACAACCGTGTGGAGGCTCTTATATCCGTTAGGTTTGGGGACGGCAATATAATCTTTTATTCTGCCGGGCAAAGGAGGCCAAAGTTGATGGATAATACCTAAAGCGGCATAACAATCCGCGACTGTTTCAACAATAATACGAAAAGCGACAAGGTCATAAATTTTCTCTATATCCATATCGTATCGGAGTAGTTTTTTATAAAGACTGGAATATCTTTTCGCGCGAAAATCTATTCTTAAGGGCTTAATACTAGCGTCTGTCAATGCTTTTAGAACTATTGGCTTAATGCGCGCTAAATATTTTTCCCGGTCTTCATATTTAACGCGGACATTCTTATAAAGCCATTCATAAGCTTCAGGATTGATATAAGGAAAGGCCAAATCTTCCAGTTCTCCGCTCACTTTTTGCATGCCTAAGCGATAGGCAAGCGGCGCGTATATTTCGTATGTTTCAAGAGCGATTCGTTGTTGTTTTTCTATCGGCAGGTGTTTTAGTGTTTGCATATTATGGTATCTATCAGCGAGCTTAATCAAAAGCACGCGAACATCTTTACTAGAAGCGAGAATAAGTTTTTTAATACTTTCTTTATGTCTTTCCTCACCGCGATATTTTATTTTACCGAGTTTAGTCACTCCTTCAACAAGGAATGCGATATTTTCTCCAAAAATTTCACGCAATTCTTTAAATTTATTAGCGACATTTTCAGAGTTTTCTATTACATCATGAAGAAAACCGGCGGCTATGGCTTCTTCATCTAGTCGCCAAGATAACAATATATCGGCAGTTTTTTTTGGGTGTTCAAAGTATGACTCTCCGGAAGCCCTGCGTTGACCTTGATGGGCTTTTAAAGCAAAAGAATATGCCTTGCTAATAAGACCATCAGGTTTCTCGCGGATTATCTCTTTAACGCTCATAATATCAATATACAACTAATGTTGCCGTTACGCGAGATTTCGGGAAGAGAAAAGTATCAATGTCTAAACTTTAAAAGTTTAAAGGATACAAAACGAATACAGGGTTTAAAAGTTTAAGCTCGCTGCGCGAGAAGTATCAAAGTTTAAAGTTTAAAAGCTTAAAAAATGCAAAAGGCGGGAAATAAGAAAGTCCGACTTCCTAAGATCTTTTTTCGTTATTTTTCAAAAAGCCAAATTCCCCCGACTAAAAGAGAAGTGTTCTTTTTTTACTTCTTGTTTTGTCTAAATTAGTGAATGGGCGATTATAACAACATTCTAACATTCTGCAGAATGTTAGAATGTTGTTATGGGGTCAAGCCTTGCAAATTATTTCAAACTTTTAAATAAATATTGAAAGTTAAATTAGAGATTGAACTTCTGAAAGTTATTCTTCTGTTATTCTAAGGCTCTGCCGAAGAATCTCATTGTTTGTGAAACCTAAGGACATCGTGATCTAAGGACATCGCAAGTCCTTAGATTGTGCAAACAGTAACTCTAAGGACATCGTCCCTCTTTAGTCAGATCTCGCGTAGCGAGACAAGTTCTTAGATTTTGCATTAGACCTATATCTTAAAAAAGAAGCGTGAAATGCTGATGTAAAACTTTTTTTTCTTTCGATAAGCTCCCGAATATGATCTAAAAATTCCGGCGCGGCTTCTTTTGTATTTTTCATAAACTCTCTGATAACCTCGCCGAATTGTTCTCCGCGCAAAACCTTTTCTGAAACCTCCTTGGGTAGAGGGAGTTTATTACTAACACCAATATAAACATTATCCTTTTTATCAACTATTGCTGAAACACAAACAAGGCAGTAGATACCGTTAATCTTTGAAAAGCCGCCCTCAAGTCCGATTGAAAATTCATAATCATGCGTTTCAAGAGTTGCTTGTTTTGCTCTGTTGATAGCTCCTTGTATGGTTGTTTCCTCGTCCAGCGGTTGATCCGAAATGCCGGAATCTACATCGACCGGCACAACGTTATAGCTGTCTTTGACAATGTCTTTAATAATATTTAACTTTGCATCGCTTGTGGTGCCTAGAAGTATGGTATCCATATTTGGATAATTTATTTCACTAACTTCAATCTATGACCCATTTTGTTCTTTTTGACCGAAAGATATTTTTTATTGTGCTTATGCGGCCTAGTTTCTAAAGGAAACGTTGACTCCATATTACTTCAGTATTCGTTCAGCACACAACTAATATTCCCGCTAAGCGAAGTTTCGCGGAGAGGGACAACTTACAACAGCTACTAAAACAAATTTTTTGTTTTAATTTCGGTTGGATGCTTTTGTTTAAGATATAGAGATTTTTTTCTCTTGTTGTAGGGCATCTCTGCCGGAGAAGATAGTTGATAAACGGCTACTTGACAGATATACATATCAGGGTAAAGAGTTACAGCAACATTAGATTGATTGCTAATTTCTAATGTTAGCGTTCCTTCAAAACCGGGATCAACAAAACCAGCAGTGTGTACTAAAAGACCTATTCTTGCTAAAGAGCTTTTTCCTTCAACTTTCATAGCGACATCATCGCCAAGCTTAAGATATTCTTTAGTGCTTGCTAAAACAAAACTACCCGGATGAAGAATTAATGGCTCTTCATTTTTCAAAGTCACAGTATCCATAAAGTGCTGAGGAAGTGGTTGTCTAATATCTATTAAGCTAAATTTATTAGTGCGAAAAAACTTAAAATGTGGAGATAGTTTCAAATCAATAGAGGCGGGGCCTACTTGACCGGGGCTTATTTTAGGCATAAAAGACAACCTCCCGTCTTTAATAGCTTTTTTTAGATCTCTGTCTGACAGCATGTTTATTTATTATAGATTATTTTTTTGAATTTTTCATTAAAGCACGAAAAAACGCGAATATGATATGTCTATTTTTCTGACCCTGGCTTAACCCAACTTGCAAAATCACAATCAGGATAGCGATTGCAACCATAAAATACTCTCCTCCTTTTTGTTATTTTTTGGACTATCTTTCCTTCTCCACATTTTGAGCACAACATTTCTGCTCCAGACTCGGTTTTAAGAGCTATTGGCGCGATTTTCTTAGTATTTTTGCATTCTGGATAGCCAGAACAGGCGATAAAGCGACCAAACCTGCCTCTCTTAATAATCATTGGACGAGAACATTTTTCGCATATTTCGTCAGTTGATTCGTCCATATTTTCTTTTTCAATCTCTTCATATTTTTTTCCTAAGTTTTGAATAAAAGGATTATAAAAATCGGCAATTATTTTTTTCCAATCTGCTTTGCCGGATGCCACCGCGTCAAATTTATTCTCCATTTCAGCAGTAAAACCAATATCTATTATTTCGTTAAAATGTTCGGTTAAAAGTTTATTTACTTTTTCTCCGATATCTGTCGGAACAAATCTCTTTTGCTCATTTTTTTCCACGTATTGTCTTGTTTGGATAACGGAAATTATAGGCGCGTATGTTGATGGGCGACCGATACCAAACTCTTCAAGAGTTTTTATGAGACTTGCTTCGTTATATCGCGCCGGAGGATCTGTTTCGTGGCGTTCTCTCTGCGCGTCAAGAATACGAAGCTCGCTTTTTTCATTTATGTCAGGCAAGATTTTTTCTTCAAATTTAGACGGCCAAATTTTTAAGTATCCATCAAATTTTATAGAGCTACCGGACGCGGACAATGTATATTTTCCGGATTCAATCAGTATTCTTTTTGCAGTAAATAGAGCGTCTGGCATTTGAGACGCCATAAAACGCCGCCAAATAAGATTATAAAGTTTTTTAGCTCTCTCGTCTTCGTCTGTGTCTAAAGAGAGCATTTCAGGATTAGTAGGTCTTATTGCTTCATGCGCTTCTTGCGCCGATTTAGATTTATTTTTCCATATTTTAGGCGCCACTCCGGAATATTGGCTACCTAGATTTGTATTAAGCCATTTTTTTGCCGCGGAAGTTGATGAAGAGGAAAGATTGAAAGAATCAGTTCTCATATATGTAATAAAACCCTTTTCATAAAGTTGCTGAGCCAGCATCATAGTGGATTTTGCGCTAAGCCCAAGTCTTCTCGCGCACTCTTGTTGGAGAGTACTTGTTGTAAACGGGGGACTTGGAGAGCGGGAAACCTGTTTTTCTTCAACCGCGACGATTTTACATTCAGATTGTTTAATCTCGGAGATGATTTTATCCGCCTCGTTTTCATTTTTTATTCCGGGCTTTGGCGTTGATTTACCGCTTATTTTTAGGAGAATGGCCTCTAGTTCGTTTTCGTTTGCTTTAAACAATCCCTTGATTGTGTAGTAAGTTTCAGGAATAAATCGCCTTATTTCTTCTTCTCGTTCAACAATGAGACGAACGGCGACTGATTGGACTCTTCCTGCTGAAAGCCCGCCCATAATCTTCTTCCAGAGAAGAGGGGAAAGTTTATACCCAACTAAGCGGTCTAAAACCCTTCTTGCTTGCTGAGCATCTACTAAGTCAAAAGATATTTTTCTTGGATTAGCGAGAGATTCTTTGATGGCCTCGGAAGTTATTTCATGAAAAACAATCCGTTCATATTTTTTATTGCTTAACTCTAAGGCCTCTGCAAGATGCCAAGCGATTGCCTCTCCTTCGCGGTCCTCGTCAGTCGCGAGAATTACTTTTGAGACGCTTGCTGATTCTTTTTTTAATTCGCTGACCCTTTTTTTATTTTTGACAGGAATAATATATTGAGGTTCAAAATTATTTTCGGTGTCTATGCCAAGTTTGGATTTAGGAAGGTCTCTTATATGTCCATAAGAGGATTCAACCTTAAATCCATCGCCAAGAAATCCGCTAATCGTGCGCGCCTTAGTAGGGGACTCCACTATCACTAAGACTCGCTCGTCTTTTTTCTTTTCTTCTTTTTTTTGTTGTTTGATTTTAGGCATTGTTATTTTTTGAAGCGACTGGCATATCCTCCAGGCGTTTCTATTATCTTGCCGTTAATTGTAAGGTCCGTAAGGATAGTCATCACTTTTTGTGGTTCAAGTTTAGTCGTAGAGATTATTTTGTCAATTGAAACCGCTTGATGAGAAATAGAAATAAGCTCTAATATAGCGACAACGTCTTCGGGCAATTCTTCGTTTTGCGATGCGCTTATAGCCGAGCCATTTATGCCGAGATCAGATAAAACTTCTTCTGGAGAAGTAACAAGGCGAGCGCCATCGCGAAGGAGCTTATGAGATCCAGTGTAGTTTGGGTGAGAAATGGGTCCAGGAATAACAAAAACTTCTCGTCCTTGTTCTGCCGCCCAAGCGGCTGTGGAAACGGCGCCGGATTTAAGAGGCGCTTCAATAATAATAACTGCTTTAGACAGACCGCTTATTATGCGGTTTCTGCGCAAAAATAAATCTGGATAAGACGGCTCGTCCTGATACTCCGAAACGACAGAACCACCAGCAGATATTATTTTTTCAGCAAGTGGAGCATTGGTTGCGGGATATATTTTTACTATGCCTCCCGCGAGCACAGCCACGGTGCGACCTCGCGCGGCAAGGCATCCGCGGTGCGCCGCGGAATCAATGCCAAACGCTAAACCACTTACAATAGGAATGCCGGCAGACGCCAAACTTCTCGCGAATTCTTCGGCAATAGCCAATCCTTCGGCGCTTGCTTTTCTTGTGCCAACAATCGCTATGCCTTCAAACTCTCTTTCAAGCTCTCTCCCTTTTGTGAAAAGATTTTTAGGGCAAGCAGGGATTTCTTCTAAAATTTTGGGAAAAATAATCATTTGTATTACAATTATTATAAGGGTAAACTTATTTTAGAGCGACAATATGACTAATTTCCATAAAAAACTTTTCAGGCATCTCGGAATTAGCGCTGGTATTATAGCAATTCTTTGCGGACTCATTATATATGTTTTTAGTGATTTACGAGCGGTCGGAGAATTAATAACAAGAGACAGAGGGGCTCTTGCGATAAGAACACAAAATATTAGCAGTTTAAGTGTATTAAGACAGGGGTCAGAAGAGGCGAAGGCTAAAACGAATCAGCTTCGGACCATATTGCCGGATAGAGAGTCGTTATTTATTTTCTCCGCGGAAGTAAATCGCCTTGCTCATGAGCAAAATTTAACTCCCGTTTTTGCATTTAGAGACGAAATGATTTCAGAATCACCCGATACTCCAAGCAAGGCGGGATTTATCATTAATGTCTCAGGAGAACGATCATCTCTTCTTACTTTTATTAAAGCATTTGAAGCGGCCCCATATTTAACGAGTATTCAAAGCATAGAATGGACCGCTCCAGACGGAGTTCCGGGAGGCGCTTATAGAGCGATATTGTCCGGAGAAGTATTTTTTAGCCAATAAATAAGACATGATTAATAAAAAAAAGACGCATAGCGAAAAAATAATGATAATAGCAGGGTTCGCGCTTGTTGTTGCGATGGTATCTATATCAGCATACTTAATCGGTCTTTTAGGCAGTAGTCTTAATCAGTTTCTCGCCACAGAAGACCTAACTAAAGAAGGCGTAATAAATTTTGATTTTGAAGGCTACGAAGCGTTGGGCTTGTAGGAAAAAATAGAATAGATTCATTCTGAATGATGCTGTAAGGAACATAAGTTGATTTTACTCTTTTATCGCATTAGAATATTCTCACGAGCTTACAGAACAAAATAAGAGATAGTTGCTTTCTTATGAGAGGGCTCGCGAAAAGGGTGCATAGTTCAGTGGTAGAACGCTGTCCTGATAAGACAGAGGTCGTAGGTCCGATTCCTACTGCACCCACCAAGAGTATTTATTTTTTAAAAGCTAAGCGAAAGTTATGCCTATAGGTTGAAAAAAATTAAAAACAACTATATTATAATTGACATAAGGGGCGGTTAGCTCAGCTGGTTAGAGCGTCACATTGACATTGTGAAGGTCACAGGTTCGAGCCCTGTATCGCCCACCAATATTAAACTTTCAGGAATTTTATCTATTCTTGCTTTTCGTCGTCGAATTTTATATTTCATTTTGCGAAATGCACCGCAAGAATTTTCTTTGACTTCCTTTAAGTAATTATGTAATCCTTAAAAAGACCTACTATTTTTAATTATGGAAATCGGGAGAAAATATAAAAAATATGAATTACGAAAAAATTTGGAATAAAATATTAAGCTCTGATGAAAAAGTAGAATATGAATTTTCTATTGGCAGTAGGTATATAAAATTTAATTTAATTATTTGGGGAATTATAAGTTTGCCATTTTTATTTATTGCTGGGTTTGGCATTATTATTTTCTTAATCGCGTTGTTTTATTATGGTTTTTATTTGAAAGCAGCAAACGCTTATGCTTTTACAAACAAGCGGGTTTTAATTCATAAGGGATGGCTATCTACCCGTACAACGAGCATTGATTATTCAAAAATAATTGAAACCCACATAGAAGAGTCTTTTTTAGATAGAGTTATTACTCATACGGGACATATGCTCATAAGTACTATTGGAACGACTTCGGATAGAACAAATTCTACTAGAACAACTTCACACGGAATTATTTTGAAGCATATAGAGTCTCCTTATGAAGTAAAAAAGAAGCTTGATACTCTTAAAGACAAATAATTATGAAAAGCTTTTTAGATTTTGCTTCAGTAAATAAATATTACCGAATGAATGACCGACAGCTTGAGAAGGAAGCTCATCAATGGAATATAGGATCTTATGGAAATAACAACGGAACGATTGATCGTCAAATTATTATTGATGCACTTTTAAAAAAGGATAATGCAAATAATTCACGCTATGCCATAATTATTTCCGTAATTGCTATTTTTATAAGTATTATTTCATTGATTTTTTTAATAGCGACGCGTTGACTTTATTAACACAAAGCTTAGTGGCGGAAAAGGTTTTTTTTTAAAAAACCACCTTATTTAAGTGGTTTGGGATTTTACGAAATACTATTCGTGCATTTTTCAGTAGAACCCACTAAAATTATATACAATGAAAATTCGTATCAAGCGTTTTGATAAATCTTTGCCATTGCCTGAATACAAAACTTCGGGCGCCGCGGCGTTTGATCTTACTGCGCGTATTAGTCTTGAAATTTTGCCTCGCAAAGTTGGGTATATTCCGCTAAACATCGCTTGCGAAACACCAGAAGGATATTTTCTGCTTTTAGCCGCTCGTAGCTCTACGCATAAAAAAGGACTAATACTCGTAAACGGCATTGGCATTGGTGATCCGGATTTTACAGGAGACGCGGACGAATACGTCGCCGCATATTTAAATTTCACGGACAATACTATTCAAATTGAAGCAGGCGAACGAATAGCGCAAGGAATGTTTGTAAAGTTTGAAAAAGCGGAATGGGAAGAGGTTGATTCGCTGGGAAACAAAACCCGCGGCGGGTTTGGTAGCACAGGCACAAAATAGAAACAGCAACATTTATGCCCTATCAAAGCTTAGAAATTAGAAAAGTTTTAGAAGGATTAGAAGTAGATGCAAATAAAGGCCTTAGTAGCGAAGAAGCGAATAAGCGATTAAAAAAATACGGCGAGAATAAAATAAAGGAAAAGAAAAGGTTTTCCACTATTGGTATTTTTCTTCGTCAGTTTTACGATTTTTTAACTATTATTTTAATTGTCTCGGTTTTTCTCTCTTTGTTGATTGGAAAAAATTCAACAGCGATTGCGATTCTCTTAGTAGTTGTTATTAATGTTGTGCTTGGCTTTGTAATGGAATATAAGTCAGAACAAAGTTTGCGCGCTATGAAGGAGATGATTAGCAAAAAAAGCCGAGTCATTCGTGATGAGCAGGAAATGATGATTGATTCTTCTTTAATTGTGCCAGGCGATATTCTTATAATAGAAGCAGGACAACAAATTCCGGCTGACGCTAGAATTATTGAAGAGACAAATCTAATGGTTGACCAGTCGGTTTTAACCGGAGAATCAGTTCCTGTCGAGAAGTATGAGGAGCTAAAAGATGGGCAAAAAAACTCTGAAAACCTACTTTTTTCAGGGACAATAGCAATGGCGGGTCAAGGCCGAGCGGTTGTTATTGCTACTGGCAAAGAGACTGAATTTGGTCAGATTGCGGAATCATTATCGGCAATTAAGGAGCCTCTAACCCCTCTTCAAAAACAGGTTGCGAGATTAGGTAAATTAATTGTTTTTATTGGACTTGTTCTGGCTATTATAATTTTGATTTTAAATTTGTTTCGAGAGGCGGAATTTTTGATTCAGGAACAATTAATATTAGCCTTGAGTATTTTTATCTCGGTTGCTCCAAGTGGTTTATTAGTGGTAATGACTTTGACTTTAGCGATGGGTATTCAGCGAATGGCTCGAGAAAAAGCAATTGTAAAAAAAATGAGCTCAGTAGAAACGTTGGGCTCCACTCAAATAATTTGTACTGATAAGACTGGTACTTTAACAGAGAATAAAATGACTGTTAAAAAAATTTGGACTGGAGGAGGGTTTTTTCAGATTCAAGATTTTTTTGATGCTAAGTCATCTATAGATGCCCAAACATTAATAAAAATAGGTGTTCTTTGTAACTCAACAGAAATTGTTAAAAACGAAAAAGGGGACTGGACTGTTTTAGGAGACCCAACTGAAGCCTCTTTTTTAGTTCTGGGAGAAAAGGCTGGCTATAACGAAAAAGAGACGAAAAATAGAGGAGTAGTCTTACAAGAGTTTGCTTTTGAACAAAAGTTAAGAAGAAGAGGCGTTATCTTTAAAGAGGAGGGTGAAGCCTCTTTTTTAACTATGGGCTCTCCTGAAAATATTTTAGCCCTGTCTTCTTTTTATTTAAAAAATGATAAAAAAATAGAGCTTGATGAAGACTGTCGGGAAATAATCAAAGAAAATTTTTATTCTTTAGCCAAAGATGGCTATCGGGTAATGGCTTTTGCCAAAAAAATATTGGAGAAAAAAACGGAATATGAGAGAGAAGAATTAGAGAAAGAATTGGTTTTTGTTGGTCTTGCGGCAATTTATGACCCACCGCGATTAGGAGTTAAAGAATCAATTCAAGAATGCCGAGCGGCGGGCATTAAGATAATTATGATTACTGGAGATAACGAATTAACGGCGGTGGCTATTGCCAGAGAAGTTGATTTAATAGAAGGAGAAGAAAGGGTTTTGCTTGGTGATGAGATTGAAAAAATGGACAATCAGCAATTATCAGACGCTTTAGAGCATTATAATGTCTTTGCAAGAACAATGCCTCATCATAAGTTTCGAATTATTGAAACCCTGCAAAAGAAAGGAAAAGTAGTGGCAGTTACAGGCGACGGGGTAAATGATGCGGCCGCGATTAAAGAAGCTGATATCGGAATTGCTATGGGGATTAGAGGCACTGATGTTTCTAAGGAGGCTGCCGATATGATTATTGCCGATGATAATTTTATTTCAATCGCAAGAGCGGTTAAAGAAGGACGAATAATTTACGATAATATTAAAAAATTTATTCAATTTTTACTGGCCGCTAACGTCATTGAAGCACCCCTGATTATGATAGCGATTATTTTAGGAATGCCTCTGCCCTTAACTCCTTTACATATTTTGTGGATTAACTTCGTCACTGATTCTCTTCCAGCCGTTACTTTAGGAATTGAACCAGGAGAAAAAGGAATAATGAAGAAGAAGCCAAGAGAGCCCAAGGAGCATATTTTAAGCGGTACGGCTCCCTTTATAATTTTTGCTTCCTTATTAGGCTTAGTCGTCTCCTTTTTTCTTTTTCAAAAAACATATGACCCTCTCTTAAATAATTTAGTTTATAGCCAAACAATTGTTTTCACCTTTATCGTTATTTACAAATTATTCTTAGTTTTCAGCGCTAAATCTAACAGCACGACTGTTTTTAAATTAGGTTTTTTCTCAAACAAAAAAATGGTTTACGCCGTAATCTTTTCTTTTTGCGCTCAATTAGTAGTTGTTTACTGGGCATCTCTTCAAGAAATTTTTGGCACAGCCCCGCTACTTTTTTCAAATTGGTTTAACATCTTTCTTTTAGCAGGAGCAATGTTTTTATTGATTGAGATTAAAAAAATAATTCTTAGTTATCTAAAATTTCGTCGCCAAACTTAGTATTACATAATTTGTGGTAGTGTTTCTTTGAAAACAAGGCAATTCTTGTTATCATCCACTTATGGAACTTATTTTATTGCATTCAATTCTTTTTGGTATTCTTGGCGGCTTTGTTCGTGCCCTTGTTGGCATCGCTAAATATTTTGAGAAAAACAAGACAGAAAAGAAAATTCGTCCGTGGTATCTTATTTTTACCCTTCTCGTTTCGGCGGTAGTCGGCGGTCTTGCTGGAGCGCTTGCGGGAGGAGATTGGAGATTAGCGATTATCGTTGGCTATGCTGGCACGGATTTCTTAGAAGGACTTTATAAAATTAGAAAAAGACAAGGATTTGAAATTTAACAGTAAATGAACGATATCAAGATTATATATGAGTCTCCTGATTATATTGTCGTTGATAAACCAGCGGGCATTGTAATGCACAAAGTTCGCATCAAAGGCGGCAAACAGCGAGAGGAGCCGACTTTAGCTGGCTGGGTAGCCGCGCGTTATCCAGAAATAAAGCAAGTAGGGGACGACCCAGAAACAAGACCAGGCATAGTACACAGAATAGACAAAGAAACTTCGGGCGTTGTGGTTATCGCGAGAAACCAAGAATATTTTGAATACCTAAAAAATCTTTTTGGTAAAAAAAATATGGCTAAAAAATATCTCGCGCTTGTTCATGGAAAATTAGATAACAATAAGGGCGTGATTGAAAAGCCGATAGGCATAAAAAGCGGGACAGTGAAAAGAACTGTTCACGGGGGCAAAATGGTCAAAGAAGCGATAACCGATTACAAAGTTATTAAAAAATACAATGAGCACACTTTGCTTGAAGCGCGACCAAAGACTGGACGCACGCATCAAATCAGGGTGCACCTAGCGTCAATCGGGCATCCGATAGTCGGTGACAAACTATACGGAGGCAAAAAAGAAAAAAAGTCTTTTCTTGCGGCAGAGAGACAGTGCTTACATGCCGCGGAACTAGAATTTAAAGCCCGAGCGGGGGAACTTGTAACATTTGTTTCTCCTCTTCCTGATGATTTAGCTAATATCTTGAATCAATTATAGGTTTTTTAAAAAAATATGACTTCGCGCAAAACCATATTCAATTTGACAAATATCTGCTAATCCAATTAAAATACTGCGCAATGGATCGTGAAATAGCTGACAAAATAAGAGCTGGCACAAAAGTGCGAGTTTATGAAAAAATCAAAGAAGGCGCGAAAGAACGCATTGGGTTTTTTGAAGGTATTGTTATAGCGCGTAAACATGGGATGGAGAAGGGAGCCACTTTTACTATTCGCGGCAAATTGGGAGAGCATGGCCTTGAAAAGACATATCCCATACATTCTCCGCTCATTAGTAAGGTAGATATAATATCTACTCCTAAAAAAATCAGAAGATCAAAGATTTATTATATTAGAGATCTTTCTGTTAAAAGAATTAAAGAAAAAATCGGACAAAGCGTTTAATCAAAACAAAATCCCCAATATGGGGATTTTGTTTTGATAGTAAAGACACATACGAATAGTTGCGAAGTATTGCAAGACTTAATATAATTCCGATTACTATTGCCCAGGTGTTGAAATTGGTAGACAAGCATGCTTGAGGTGCATGTGCCGCAAGGCGTGGAGGTTCGAGTCCTCTCCTGGGCACCAGTAGTAACTTGTTCGGAATTAAGAATATGGAGCGATTTTGCAGAAGCCAAAATCGCGCTTTGATTTTCGCCAAAACCCTTTCCGCCTACGGCGGAAGCCGTGAAATCCCATAATTCCCCCCAGCGTATGGAAACCGTTTTATCCTTGATTTCAGGGTTAGAGCCGATTTTTTGAAAAAACTTCTTCCACTCCAAGAAATTGGAAGTTTTTTCTAAATCGGCCGTTTGTTTCAAGGACAAAACGAAACTCCGCAAGGGTTCGATCCAATTCTTTCTCTGTTGTCCAAAATTTGTTTTTGATTCGAGCAAACCGACTTTTTCACGCATGAGCAAGTCTTTGCGTTGTAGATACATTTCGCGTTCAATATCGCCGTCAAGAAAAACTGAAACGAGTTTATTCAGTTTTTCTTCGTTTGCTCGAATCCTCTCTTTCAAATTTTGGGCAACACTTCCTTTTTCAGAAATTGATTCGTTTTCCCATAGAGTTACCTGCTTGTCCATTTCTTCAATTTCAGAAAAAGGAAGTGACACTGATTGAAGCAGTGTTTGCAATTGTGTGGCGAGTACCTTTTCTTGCGTATACGGCTGTGCGCACTTTCCATTTTTCTTGGTGCAACGATAGTAGGTGTAGCGCGTGCCAAAGCGATTGGTGGCATATTGAGCCGTAATCGCACAGCCGCACTCGCCGCACTTTGCAAACCCCGTGAATGCGAACGGAAGCGCAACCTTGGACTTTCTCGGCTTCTTGCGCGAAGTGAGCACTTTTTGGACTGCTTCAAACAGTGAGGGAGTTAGAATTGGCTCAAAGTTTCCGTTGTGCCATTCTCCACGATGTTTGATGAAGCCGAGATATGCTCTGTTCGTGAGCATTTTCACAACGGAAACTTTGGCAAGTGGCGTTCCCTTTTTCTGGACAACGTCGTGATCCGCCAAAAAATCTGCTAATGATTTCAGGGTATATGTTCCCGTGGCGTATTCCTCAAACGCTCGCTTGATAATACGAGACTTCACTTTGTTAGGTTTAATATTCTTGGTTTTCAAATTATTTACATAACCAAATGGAGCGAGCGTCAGCCACTCACCACGACGGATTTTTTGGCGGATTCCACGCTTCACATTTTCAACCAAGTTATCAGAAAAATATTTACTCTGTCCGAACGCCACTTGCAACATGAATTTGCCTTGCGGAGTTGGCTCAAACCAAAACTGCGGAAAGCGCAAAGAAGCAATTCTGTTGATGTCTATGAGATAGATAATTTTACCGCCATCAACAGAATTACGGGCGAGACGATCGGGGTGCCATGCCAAAATTCCAAGTGGTTCAGTAGAACTTTCAATATACTCAATCATTTTGGCAAAACCGTCTCGCCCGGGCTTCTTTGCGCTTTTTACTTCCGTAAATACTTTTACGATTTCAATGCGTTCTCTGCTCGCATATTCGCGTAACTCAAAAAGCTGTGCCTCAATGGACATGATTTGCTGGTCATCTTCCTCGGTACTCTTGCGAGCATAGAGAACGCATTTAGTTTTGGTTTGAGTTGTTTCCATACGCTGGGGGGAATTATGGGATTTCACGGCTTCCGCCGTAGGCGGAAAGGGTTTTGGCGAAAATCAAAGCGCGATTTTGGCTTCTGCAAAATCGCTCCATATTCTTAATTCCGAACAAGTTACTACTGGTGCTGTAATTATACACTTTGCGCGAACCTATTTTATCAAAAATTCCGGTGGCTGAATAGTGCCGCACTCCGCGCGGCACCCCACCCAGCCTGCCCCGTAGCGTTCTACTATCGGGACGGCTCCGCCGCGTCGCTAACGCGTCTCCACTAAGTCCCGCTTCGCGGGATTGACCGGCCAGGCAAAAATTGGAGGGGAATTTGAGGGGAGGAAATTTTTGCCTGCCGGAAAGATTTACAAGTGGCGAAAGATTTGATAAATTTAATGCATGCAACCAAAAAGAAAATTAAATGTGGGTATTATCGGGTTGGGGCATCAATCACTTGAAGACCATATCCCAGCGATTTTAGCTTCCAATGATGTAGAGTTGGTTGCTGTTTCGGATATTGACGAAGAAAAACTAAAATCTTTCTCTCGCGACCATAAAACAATACGCGCACATCGGCACTTTGGCGAGCTTCTCAAAACTGAAAATCTTGATTTTGTTGTTATTACTGTACCGCACCATCTGCACCAAGAGATAGCGAAGGAGGCTATTAAACGAAAAATTCATGTACCCAAAGAAAAACCGTTTGCAGTATCTCTTTCGCAAGCCAGAGAAATAAAAGAAGAGGCGGAGCGAAATGGCGTTAAAATTATGCTTACTTTGCAACGCCGCTTCAATCCGATTTATTCCACTTTTTTTCAGTTGATTGATAAAATCGGCGCACCGTTTTTTATAGACGCAAAGTACACTTTCTATACCGATGCGCCGCATGAGGGATGGCGCGGTAAAAAAGAACTTGCTGGCGGCGGCTGCCTTATTGATATGGGCTACCATATCATTGATCTTCTGATATGGTATTTCGGATTGCCGGATTTAGTCTTTGCCGAAACTTCTTGCGCCGCAAAAGAAGGGGTTGTTTACAATGCGGAGGACACCACGCAAATTATTTTCCGTTATGCCAAGAAAAACATCTTTGGGACCTTGCTTGTATCCCGTGTAATTCCTCCAAAAACGGAACACTTTGATGTCTATGGAACTCGAGGCATTATCCATATTGAGCGCGGCAAAATTGAGCGGCGCGCTCCGAATGGCGAAAAGCAGGAAGTATTGTTGCGAGAGCATCATTGGCCTTCGGCGGCACAAGATCAACTTGAGTATTTCGTAAAAGTCATTCGCGACGAAAAAGAAAATATCAGCGGCCCGGACTTTCACTTTAACCACTTGGCGTTTATTGAGGCCGCATACTCATCAAAAAAATCAGGACAATTTGTGAGTCCGCAAACTTTACTTTATGACGAGAATAAAACGAAATGAAAAACTTGCCATCAAAGGCGGAACAAAAACTCTTACATTGAAAGGGCCGCATTATATTTGGCCGCCCATAACGAAAGCGACAGAACAAGCCGTATTAAAACAACTCCGTACCAGTATTTCCATTTATAATCGCAGTGGTGTTTTTGAAAAATTTGAAAGCGCATTTGCAAAGTATCATAAGAGAAAATTCGCGCTTCTCACGAGCTCCGGCACATCTGCGATCCACTCAATGTTTGTCGCCGCAGGTTTCCACGATGGAGACGAGGTAATTTGTCCCGCCTACACATTTTTTGCAACTGTAACCCCACTTCTTTTTACCGGAGCAAAACCGGTTCTTTGCGATTGTGACGAGAACGGCAACATTGATCCCAACGAAATAGAGAAAAGAATTACATCAAGAACAAAAGGCGTCATCATTACACACATGTGGGGCATTCCGTGTCAGATGGATAAAATTGTTGAAATTTGCAAAAAACACAAACTCTTGCTTTTGGAAGATTGCTCTCATGCCCACGGCGCGCGTTACAAAAATCAAGTTGTTGGCTCGTTTGGCGATATGGCGGCTTGGAGTTTGCAGGGGCCTAAGAATGTGAGCGGTGGCGAAGGTGGAATTTTAGCCACTAGCAACGAAGAATTTTATTACCGCGCGCTTCTTTTGGGCCACTATAATAAGCGTTGCAAACAGGAAATCCCGCGGGAGCATCTCCTTTATCACTACTCGACTACCGGCATGGGCTTGAAATATCGGGCACACCCGCTTGCCGTTGCTTTGGCGTTTGAAACATTCAGAAAGCTGGATACACATCTCGCAATACGCGACAAGTTCGCAAGGAGAATAATTAATGCTGTTAAAAACATTCCAGGACTCGCGCCGCCTCAAATTACGGACCAAATTCAGCCATCTTGGTATGCGCTGATTTTCCAATATCGGCCGGAGAAGTTTCGGGGATTGAGTATAGAGAATTTTTTTGAAGCATTACAAGCAGAAGGGCTTCTGGAGGCGGATCGTCCGGGCTCCACTTCGCCACTCAACCTGCTGTCTCTTTTTCAAGCTCCGGCTGAACTTTTCCCGATATACAAGAACAATAGTTTCTCCTACACTAAAGGCGATTTTCCTCGCGCGGAAAAATTTTACGAGAATGCCATTAAGTTTCCCGTATGGGCGGAGCAAAAATATGCTTCAGTCGTCGCTTCATATATTCGCGGGATTCAAAAAGTATCAAATAATTACCAACAACTACTATGAACCAACAAAATAAAAAAATTATCCAAAAAATAGTTTTAGGAGGTGTCGTGATTAAAGAAGGAAAAATTTTAATTCTTCAGCGCCATAAAGATGAGGATGTTTATCCAAATATGTGGGAATTGCCAAGCGGCAAAAGAGAACCACTTGAACCATCAGAAGACTCCTTGATTAGAGAAATAAAGGAAGAAGCCGGATTTGATGTAAAAATAATAATGCCGTTTTCCGTTTTTGATTATCAGATTGAAAAACCGGACGAAATACGCGATTCAACGCAGATAAATTTTTTGGTAACTCCCGAGAATGATAAAGAGGTAGAATTAAGCGATGAACATCAAGCATTTGCGTGGGTAACCAAAGATGAAATTGATAAATATGAACTTACTGATGCCACCAAAAATGTCATCCGAAAGGCATTTGAGGTCGTCGCTAAACTTGCATTATGAAATCACCTGAGGGAATACAAAAATTTATCGAGTACAAACGAAGCGTGGAAAAAGAACACCCACAGCTTACCGCGGAACCTCGCTTAATCACCATTGATGGAGTGGACGGCGCCGGCAAAAGCACCATCACTCGAAAACTCGTTAAAAAACTTCAAGAAACTTTTGGCGACAAAGTGGTGCTGGTTGATATTACGAACTTGCGTGGCAGTCCGAAGCAAGAAAGACTTCGGGAAATTGCCAAGCGCGAAAAAATCTAGGGGAAACAATTAGACGCGTTTTACGCAGCTGGCATAAATAGGGCGTACGAAGAAATTATTATTCCGGCTCTGAAAGGGGGGAAAATTGTTGTGGCGGACCGTTCGGAAGTTGATTTATTGCGCTACGCGATTGAACGCGGAGATGAAATCTCGGTTGAGAAGCGGAAGCAGTATATTCAAGATGGAAGCGTTACGCACCGCTTTTGGGCAGGCAATAGAATTTTTATAGATGTCGATCCGAAAGATGCTTGGGATAATTTGAGAAACCGCGAGCGAAATAGTCAATATGATCCGTCCTCTCTTGAAGAGATGGAAAGAAGCAATGCCGCGCAACGGGAAGCCCAAAAATATGTTGAATTATTGCCGCATAGTGGAGACATAAACGTCATAAAAGAAAAGGTTGTGAGAGTGGAAGATAAAACGAAACAAGAAGAATATCTTAATGCAGTCGTTGACAGATTGGTTGAGAATCTAAACCTTGCGAAATCAGAAGAAAAAGAAAATGGGGATGAGCGTTGATTCGCCCATCCCCATACGTTGATTTCCTTACTCAATTTTGAGGATGCAAAAGGATTTCTTTTTACCAGCGATAACGCTTTCTCTAATGTCTCCAACTCGTCCGCCAACGAGCATTCTCGCCAATGGCGCGTTGTAGGAGATAACCTCTCCCTCCTCGTTGGCCAACACCATATAGCTGCCAATTTTCATTACTAGCGTTCCGCCGGTATTTTCGTCTTCAACGGTGATAGTTCGGCCGATCGTTGCGGTATCGCCTTTCGGTGGCTCAAGGAGAACTCGTGTCTGGTTTCTGATGCGAATCAGTTCGCGGAGTTTCGTTGACCACATGTATTGCTGGCGTTCGCCGTCCTCATAGGCAAAGTTGTCATGGAAGGTCTCTGCGCCATCTTGGCAACTTTTGCCCATCTCGTGGCCGATCTCTTTAATCCTATCGGCGATTTTTTCGATCTCGGTATTGAGTGCATCAAAGTCTTTCTTGAGAAAGTAATACACCTCTATCGCCCCCTTTCTTTTGTTGTGAATGTGCTGTTTCCAAAACACGTATCTTGCGTGCTGCGTGTTCTCTGATGTGTTAGTTTATCAAATCTTTCGCCACTTGTAAATCTTTCCGGCAGGCAAAAATTTCCTCCCCTCAAATTCCCCTCCAATTTTTGCCTGGCCGGTCAATCCCGCGAAGCGGGACTTAGTGGAGACGCGTTAGCGACGCGGCGGAGCCGTCCCGATAGTAGAACGCTACGGGGCAGGCTGGGTGGGGTGCCGCGCGGAGTGCGGCACTATTCAGCCACCGGAATTTTTGATAAAATAGGTTCGCGCAAAGTGTATAATTACAGCACCAAATAACAATACACCGCTAAATATTTAGCGGTGTATTGTTATTTGGTATGACTTTACAGCCACGCTCAAATCTATTTTAGTAAAAATTATTGAAACTGAATAACCACGAACATCTTTGCGTTCCGTCGAAGACGAGGCTATATCTCAATAAATTTTCTCCTATATTTTGGATTTTCGCACTACCATTTTCTTCTCTAATTAAAATAGAAGATTTTTTATTTTTTTTAAATTTGACTTTTCCTCCGCTGAAGACTATATTAAACTTGCTTGGTATTAACCTCAAATTGTCCCACCCGATCCCATTCCGAACTCGGAAGTGAAAGATCTGAGGAACGATGATAGTCCGTTAAGGGCGAAAGTAATTTTGCCAGGCATTTATCAAAAACACACTCCTTAAAGAGT
>Ga0209616_1000156_pt1 | contig 21193 bp, 24 predicted proteins | sample FlocCalmetaG_FD_184153 | JGI IMG/M metagenome (GOLD analysis project Ga0209616, IMG submission 184153) | Freshwater bacterial and archeal communities from Indian Creek, Illinois, USA - Floc-Cal metaG (SPAdes) (version 2) | ecosystem: Environmental > Aquatic > Freshwater > Unclassified ...
CCGCCCACCCCCACCCATGGACAAACTGCGCATTCAAGGCGGCCAGCGCCTGCACGGCGAGGTGCCGATCTCGGGCGCCAAAAACGCCGCCCTGCCCGAGCTCTGCGCCACCTTGCTCACCGACGAGCCGGTGACGCTGCGCAACGTGCCGCGCCTGCGCGACGTGGCCACCATGCGCCGCCTGCTGGAACACATGGGCGTGCAGGTGCAGACCCACGGCGAGCGCGGCGGCCTGACGCTGCACGCCGGCGCGGCGCTCGAGCCGCTGGCCCCCTACGAGCTGGTCAAGACCATGCGCGCCTCGGTGCTGGTGCTCGGGCCGCTGTTGGCGCGGCTGGGGCGGGCGCGGGTGTCGCTGCCGGGCGGTTGCGCCATCGGCTCGCGCCCGGTCGATCAGCACATCAAGGGCTTGCAGGCCATGGGGGCGCAGATCGCCATCGAGCACGGCTACATGGTGGCGCAGCTGGCACCGGGCCAGAGCCGGCTGCGCGGCGCGCGCATCGCCACCGACATGATCACCGTCACCGGCACCGAAAACTTCCTCATGGCTGCCACCTTGGCCGAGGGCGAAACCGTGCTCGAAAACGCCGCCCAAGAGCCCGAAGTCACCGATCTGGCCGAGCTGCTGATCGCCATGGGGGCGCAGATCGAGGGCCACGGCAGCAGCCGCATCCGCATCCAGGGCGTGGAGCGCCTGCACGGGGCCGAGCACGCGGTGGTGGCCGACCGCATCGAGGCCGGTACCTTTTTGTGCGCCGTGGCCGCTTGCGGCGGTGCCGTGCACCTGCGCCACGCCCGCGGCGAGCACCTCGAGGCGCTGATCGAAAAGCTGCGCGAGGCCGGGGTGTCGGTGCAAGCCAGCGTCGACGGCTTGCAGGTGCAGTCGCCCGGCGCGGCGCTGCTGCGCGCTCAGAGCTTTCGTACCACCGAATACCCGGGTTTCCCGACCGACATGCAGGCCCAGTTCATGGCCCTCAACGCCGTGGCGCAGGGCAGCAGCAGCGTGAGCGAGACCATTTTCGAGAACCGCTTCATGCACGTGCACGAACTGCAGCGGCTCGGGGCCAAAATCCGCATCGACGGCCGGCTGGCGCTGATCGAAGGGCTGGGCGGCAGCGGCGCGCACCTGTCGGGCGCCACCGTCATGGCCACCGATCTGCGTGCCTCCGCCAGCTTGGTCATCGCCGGGCTGGTGGCCGAGGGCGAAACCGTGGTCGATCGCATCTACCACCTGGATCGTGGCTACGATCAGATGGAGCTCAAACTGCGCGCCTTGGGCGCCCAAATCGAGAGGATCGCATGAGTGCCGACCGCATCACGCTGGCCCTGTCCAAGGGCCGCATCTACGACGAAACCCTGCCGCTGCTGCAAGCCGCCGGCATCGAGGTGCTGGAGCACCCCGAGCGCTCGCGCAAGCTGATCCTGCCCACCAACCACCCGGCGCTCAACGTGGTGCTGGTGCGCGCCTCCGACGTGCCCACCTACGTGCAGTACGGCGGCGCCGACCTGGGCGTGTGCGGCAAAGACACGCTGCTCGAACACGAGGCCGAGTGGGGCGGGGCGGCCAACGTCGGGCTGTACCAGCCGCTCGATCTGCAGATCGCGCGCTGCCGCATGAGCGTGGCGGTGCGCGCCGATTTCGACTACGTGCGCGCCGTGCGCCAGGGCGCGCGCATCCGCGTGGCCACCAAATACGTGGCGATCGCGCGCGAGTTTTTTGCCAGCAAAGGCGTGCACGTCGATCTGATCAAGCTCTACGGCAGCATGGAACTGGCGCCCCTGACCGGACTCGCCGACGCCATCGTCGATCTGGTCTCGACCGGCAACACCCTCAAGGCCAACCAGCTGATCGAGGTCGAGCGCATCATGGACATTTCCTCGCGCCTTGTGGTCAACCAAGGTGCGCTCAAGGTCAAGCGCGCGCTGCTGCGGCCGCTGCTCGATGCCTTTGCTCAGGCGACGCCGCAAGCGCAAGCCGCCCAGCCCGCTGGGGCCGCCCCGACGCAGGGGGCGCTGGCATGACGAGCGCCCCCACCGCCCCTGCTGCAAACACCGCGCCTTTGCAAGCGCGCCCGTTGCGCCTGAGCACGCAGCAGCCCGACTTCGAGGCCCAGTTCGCCCAGCGCCTGCACTGGTCGGCCGAGGCCGACGCCGCCATCGAGCAGCGCGTGCAGGGTATCGTGGCCGACGTGCGCGCCCGCGGCGACGCCGCCGTGCTCGACTGCACGCACCGCTTCGACCGCCTGCACGCCCCGAGCATGGCGGCGCTGGAGCTGCGGCCGTCGGAACTGCAAGCCGCCTTTGAGCAACTCCCCGCCGCCCAGCGCGAGGCGCTGCTGCAAGCGGCCGCGCGCGTGCGCCGCTACCACGAGGCCCAGTTGCAGGCCTGCGGCCAGAGCTGGAGCTACCGCGACGCCGACGGCAGCCTGCTGGGGCAAAAGGTCACGCCGCTGGAGCGCGTGGGCATCTACGTGCCCGGCGGGCGCGCCGCGTACCCGTCCTCGGTGCTGATGAACGCCATCCCGGCCCAAGTGGCCGGGGTGGCCGAAATCGTGATGGTGGTGCCCACGCCCGACGGCACCAAAAACCCGCTGGTGCTGGCCGCCGCCCACGTGGCCGGGGTCACGCGCGCCTTCACCATCGGCGGCGCGCAGGCGGTGGCGGCGCTGGCCTACGGCACCCAGAGCATCCCTAGGGTGGACAAGATCACCGGCCCCGGCAACGCCTACGTGGCCAGCGCCAAAAAGCACGTGTTCGGCCAGGTCGGCATCGACATGATCGCCGGCCCGAGCGAGATTCTGGTGCTGGCCGACGGCAGCACACCGCCCGACTGGGTGGCCATGGACTTGTTCAGCCAGGCCGAGCACGACGAGCTGGCGCAGTCGATCCTGCTCTGCCCCGACGCGGCTTATCTGGACGCGGTGCAGGCGGCGATCGATCGTCTGTTGCCCGAGATGCCGCGCGCCGCCATCATCGCTGCCAGCCTCAACGGCCGCGGCGCCCTGATCCAGACCCGCAGCCTCGAAGAAGCCTGCGCCATCAGCAACCGCATCGCGCCCGAGCACCTCGAGCTGGCCTGCCGCGAGCCGCAGCGCTGGGAGCCGCTGCTGCTGCACGCCGGTGCCATTTTCATGGGCGCCTACACCAGCGAAAGTCTGGGCGACTACTGCGCCGGCCCCAACCACGTGCTGCCCACGGCCGGCACGGCGCGCTTTTCCAGCCCGCTCGGGGTCTATGATTTTCAAAAACGCAGCAGCCTGATCGAGGTCAGCGCCGCCGGCGCGCAGACGCTGGGCCGCATCGCCAGCGTGCTGGCGCATGGCGAAGGCCTGCAGGCGCACGCGCTTGCAGCCGAGATGCGGATGCATCCGTCCACCAGTGGCTAAGGCGCCCAAGGGGCACCAGTCAAGCCGGCCAGCGCTGGTCGGCCCGGGTGCTTTGGGCCTCAAATGGCGCTGTGCTCGGCGCGCCACTGCGCCACCACCGCCTCGAGCTCGCAGGCGCGGCGCAAGGCGGTCACGCCCGCTGGCAAACGCGACGAGCGCAGCACCGGGGCGTTGCCGCCCACCCACAACGCCACCGTGCTGGGCAACTGCGCGCGCAACTGGCGCAAGGCGGGCAGCACCTCATTGGGCGGATGGTGCGAGCTAAAGCTCAAGGCCACGGCGTCGATCTGCAGCTGCTGTGCCGCCGCCAGCACCTCGAGCACCGGGGTATTGGGGCCCAGCGGTAAGCGCTGGCAGTGTTGCAGCGCCAGAAAACACTCGGCCATCAGCAACCCCAAGGCGTGGTGCTCGTTGGGCAAGGTGGTGAGCAACACCCGGGGCGGGGTGCCGCTGTGGCCTTGCTGATCGAGCTGCACCAGCGCCTGGCGCAGCACCGATTGCACGATCTCGCTGTGCAGGTGCTCTTGAAACACCGAAATGCGTTCGTCCAGCCACGCCTGCCCCACGGCCACGCTCAAGGGCACGATGAAATCTTCGATCGTCGACCCCAGCCCGTGGCGCAGCAGCTGCTCGTGCAGCCGCAGGCGCAGGGTCTCGGTTTGGTTGGCTTGCAGCGCGCTGAGCCACTGCTGGCACAGCACGGGCTCCAGCGCAGGGTGGGGTGAAGGGGGCTGGCCGGCGTGCTGCGCCTGCAACCGCTCCTGCAGGCGGGCTTGCAGCTCGGGCTCGGGCAGGGGCACCACCTGGTGCGGTCGCTGCCCGGCATCCAGCAGGCGCTTGATCAGGCGCAGGCGCTGCAGCTGGGCTTCGTCGTAGCGGCGTACGCCATTGGCGTCGCGGCTGGGGGTGGGAAAGCCGTAGCGGCGCTCCCAAACGCGCAGCGTGTCTTTGCCCAAGCCAGTCTCGCGCTCCATGTCTGCAATAGACAAAACGACCGAGGCAGGGGAGGGAGCAAGGCGTTTGAGCATCGATTGCGATCATGCCACAAAAGCCCGATGGATTGTGTTTCGTGGGCCAATCTATGCCAACTTTCTCTTTATTGTGTGCAGGTTATGTTTGTGCGCGGTGCTCGATCGAGGCTGCATCGGGGGTGTGACGCGGGCTTTGTCGGGCATTTTGTGGCCCTCGGTTGCAGACCAATCTTTTTTCGCGCATACTACGTTTGTCTAAGACAAAACAGAACCTGCTATGCCCTCTACCGACCAAACCAGCCATCAGCCCGCGCCTGCTGCCACTGCCTTGCGCGTGGCCGTGGTGGGTTCGGGCATCGCCGGGCTGGCGGCTGCCTATGCGCTGCGCACGCACGCCCACGTGACCCTGTTCGAGGCCGGGCCCTATTTTGGCGGCCACACCCACACCGTGGACGTGACCCTGCCCGGCCCCGATGGCGCCGCCTGCACGCATGGCGTCGATACCGGTTTTCTGGTCTACAACGAGCGCACCTACCCGCGCCTGATTGCCCTGCTGGCCGAGCTCGGGGTGCCGTCGGCGGCTTCGGATATGTCGTTTTCGGTGCAGGTGCCGCAGGGCGCGCGCTGGCTGGAGTGGAGCGGCACCGATTTGGGCACCGTGTTTGCGCAGCGGCGCAACCTGCTCGACCTGCGCTTTTGGGGCATGTTGCGCGACCTGCTGCGCTTCAACGCCCTGTGCACGCGGTTGGCGCAAAGCGGCGACCAAGCCGAGGCCATGCAGCAGTCCTTGCAGGATTTTTTGCAGCAGCACCGCTTTGGCGCCGCCTTTCGCGACTGGTACCTGCTGCCCATGCTGGGCTGTATCTGGAGCTGCCCCACCGACCAGATGCTGCAATTCCCCGTGGCCACCATGGTGCGCTTTTGCCACAACCACGGGCTGATTCAAATCCGCAACCGGCCGCAGTGGTTTACCGTGCGCGGCGGCGCGCGCCAGTATGTGCAAAAAATCGTCGCCAGCCTGCCCGATGCGCGCCTCAACGCCCCCGTGAAGCGCATCGAGCGCGACGAGCACGGCGCCTGGCTGCACAGCCCGGCCGGGGTCGAGCGCTTTGACCGCGTGGTGGTGGCCACCCACACCGACCAAGCGCTGGCGCTGCTCGATCAGCCCAGCGCCGCCGAACAAGCCGTGCTGGGCGCCATCCGCTACCAGCACAACCGCGCCGTGCTGCACACCGACACGGCGGTGCTGCCGCAGCAGCGCAGCGCCTGGGCAGCGTGGAACTACGAGCGCGCCGCCGACGCTGGCAGTGAAGCGGCCCGTGTTTGCTTGCACTACCTCATCAACCGCTTGCAGCCGCTGCCCTTTGCGCAGCCGGTGCTGGTGTCGCTCAACCCGGTGCGCGCCATCGATCCGGCCAAAGTCATCCGGCAGATCGACTACGCGCACCCGGTGTTTGACCAAGCCGCCATCGCCGCCCAGCGCCGCTTGGCCGACCTGCAGGGGCAGCAGCACACCTGGTTTTGTGGCGCTTGGGCCGGATACGGTTTTCACGAAGACGGGCTCAAATCCGGCCAAGCGGCGGCCCAAGCCCTGCTGCGCGCCGCCGCTTTTGTGCAAGGCGTGCCGCGGTCGGCGCAGCCGCGTGCTCCGGCGCAACCCAGCCCCGTGCTGCACGAGGTGCCGGCGTGAGCGCGGCGCCACAAGCCTACGTCGGCTTTGGCCAGGTGCGCCACACGCGCCTGCGCCCGCGGCGCAACGCCTTTGTCTATCCCACCTGCTTTTTGCTGCTGCCCATGCGCGACTTGGCGCTAGCCGCGCCGGCCTTGGCGCGCAACCGCTGGGCCCCGATCAGCTTTTACGACTGCGACCACGGCGACGGCCGCACCCCACAGCAGGGCGGGGCGCTGGCGTGGGTGGATGAGCTGCTGCGCGCACACGGCATCGACGACGCCGACGGCCAAATCTGGCTGCACTGCTACCCCAGGGTGTGGGGCCACACCTTCAAGCCGGTGAGCTTTTGGTACTGCGAGCGCGCCGACGGCAGCCTGCGCGCCGTGCTGGCCGAAGTCAACAACACCTTTGGCGAGCGCCACTGCTACCTGCTGGACCAGCCGCGCGAGGGGCAGGAGTGCCGCGCCAGCAAGGTCTTTCACGTCTCGCCCTTTTGCCAGGTGCAGGGCTGGTACCGCTTTAGGTTCATGCGCCGCCTGGATGGCGCGCAGCCGCGCACGGTGGTGCGCATCGACCACGACGACGCCGCCGGCCCCTTGTTGCAGACCAGCGTCAGCGGCACCCTGCAAGCGCTCAACGCCGCCAGCCTGAACAAGGCGTTGTGGGCGCACCCGGCGCTGACGCTGCTGCTGCTGCTGCGCATCCATTGGCAGGCGCTCAAGCTCTGGCTCAAGCGCACCGGTTTCCAGCGCAAGCCCAAGCCGCCCAAAGCCTTTGTCAGCCAATGAAGCCTTGTCATCCTCATTTGCACCCTTTCTTGCACCCCTAGCCCCAGGAGCGTCTGCCATGAACACCCAATCGACCCCCTTTCAAGACCCGTCTGCCAGCACTTTGTCGGCGGCGTGGAGTGCTTGTGCAAGCAACACCGGTTGGCCCGGCGCGGCGAGTTCGGCTCCGGCGGCGAGCCAATCCCCAGCCAAGCGCCCGCCTTGGGCGGCACGCACCTTGCAGCGGCTGTTGCAGCAACTGGAGCACGGCCGGCTGGTGGTGCATTGGCCCAACGGGCAGTGCGCACACTACGGCCCGGGCTCGGAGCGCGAACCCACCGTGGAAGTTCGGTTACACGACTGGGGGGTGTGCGCCGCTGTGCTCAAGTCGGGCGACATCGGTTTTGGCGAGGCCTACTTGGCGGGCCAGTGGGACACGCCCGATTTGGCCGCCTTGCTGCGCCTGCTGCTGCGCAACCGCGCCGTGATCGAACGCCTAATCCACGGCCACTGGGCCGGGCGGCTGCTGCACCGGGTGCGGCACTGGTTCAACCGCAACACGCGCGCCAACAGCCGCAAAAACATCCAGGCCCATTACGACTTGGGCAACGATTTTTACCGCCTCTGGCTCGACGCCGGCATGAACTACTCCAGCGCCTGGTTCGAGGGCCAGCCCAGCGGCAACCTCGAGGCCGCCCAGCGCGCCAAGCTGCGCCGCGCCCTGCACATGGCCGGCTTGCAGCCGGATCGGCCGGGCCAGCGCGTGCTCGAAATCGGTTGCGGCTGGGGCGCGTTGGCCGAGCAGGCGGCGCACGAGTTTGGCGCCCACGTCACCGGCATCACCTTGTCGGACCAGCAACTGGCCTACGCGCAACAGCGCTTGCAGGCCCAAGGGCTGGCGCAGCAGGCCGATCTGCGGCTGCAAGACTACCGCGACCTGCGCCTAGGGGCCGACGCGGCGCCGTTCGATGCCATCTGCTCGATCGAAATGGTTGAAGCCGTGGGGCGCGCATACTGGCCCACCTACTTTGACGCCGTGGCGCGGTTGCTCAAGCGCGGCGGGCGCGCCTGCATTCAAAGCATCGTCATCCGCGACGAGCTCTACGGCGCCTACGTGTCCTCGACCGATTTCATTCAGCAGCACGTGTTCCCCGGTGGCTGCTTGCCCAGCGCCGCGGAGTTCAGGCGCCAAGCGGCGGCGGCGGGGCTGCGCGTGGTCGATGAGCTGGCTTTTGGCCCCGACTACGCCGAGACCTGCCGCCGCTGGCACCGCGCTTACTTGGCGCAGCGCGATACCGTGCGCGCGCAAGGCTTCGATGCCCGGTTCGAGCGCCTGTGGACCTTTTACCTCGCCTACTGCGAAGCCGGCTTCGATCAGGGCGATATCGACGTGATTCAGTTCACGCTGGAGCACACCCCATGAGCGCACACTCTTCAAACCGCCTGCTGGCCCAGCCCCAACCGCTGGCGCCCGAGCAAAACCAGCGGCGCGCGCTCTTGCGCCAGCTGCTGCTGCCGGCTGCGGCGGCTGTGTGTGCCGGCAGCTGGAGCCGCGCGGCCTTGGCCCAAACCCAAGCCCCCCTGTCCAACGAACCACCAGCCGGCGAGCCCTCGCCCGTGCCGGGCTTGCGCTGGTCCGGGCAGGGCCTGTTGCGGGTCTGGGGCTTTGAGGTTTACCGGGCCCGGCTGTGGGTGGGGCCGCGCTTCAACCCCGCCGACCATGCCTCCGACGCGCTGGCGCTCGAGCTGGAGTATCTGCGCGCCTTCAGCGCCGCCTCGATCGCCAGCCGTTCGATCGAGGAGATGCGGCGCCAGCAGCCCATCGCCCCCGACCAAGGCGAGCGCTGGCAGCGCGCCTTGCAAGCCGTGCTGCCCGATGTGCGCGCCGGCGACCGCCTGCTGGGCCTGTACCGGCCGGGGCAAGCGGCCCAGTTTCGCCAGCCCAACCGGGCGCTGGGCGAAGTGCCCGACCCGCTGTTTGCACGGCTGTTTTTTGGCATCTGGCTGGCCCCGACCACATCCGAGCCCGGTTTGCGCGCCGCCTTGCTCGGCTTGCCGGCGCGCGGCTAAACACAGGCCACCGCCGTGCCACCTGCCGCCACGCCCGCGCTCAGCCAAGCCCCCCTTGCGGCCGACGCGCAGGCGGACGCCACGCCCGCAGCCCCCGCACCCCCCGATTTGCGCTGGCCGGGCACGCTGGCCTACGGCGCGCTGGGCTTTCCGCTGGCTTTTGTGGCGTTGCCGCTGTACGTGCTGTTGCCGCACCACTACGCCACCGAGTTTGGGGTGGCGCTGGCTACGCTGGGGGCGCTGCTGCTGGGTGCGCGCCTGTTCGACGCCTTGGTAGACCCGTGGCTGGGCCGCGCCAGCGACCGCCTCTACGCCCGCTCGCCGCGGGTGGTGCTGGGCACGGGGCTGGTGGCGGCGCTGGTGCTGGCGCTGGGCCTGACGGCGCTGTTTTTCCCGCCGGTGCGCGCGCAGCAGGCCCTGCTGCTGTGGGCGTGGGTGGCGTTGGTGCTGTCGTATCTGGCGTTCAGCTGGCTGAGCATCTGCCACCAGTCTTGGGGGGCGCGGCTCGGGGGCGATGCGCCCACGCGCGCGCGCATCGTCGCTTGGCGCGAAGGGGCTGGGCTGTGCGGTGTGGTCACGGCGTCGGTGCTGCCCACCTTGCTCGGTCTGCCGGTGATGGTGGCGGTGTTTGCCGTGGCGCTGGCGCTGGCGTGGTGCGCTTGGGCGCTGGCGCCGCGCCCGGCTTTGGGCTGGTTGCGCCACGGCGTGGGTGCGTCCGAGCTCTGGCTGCCGTGGCGCCAGCCGGGCTTTAGGCGCCTGATGGCGGTGTTCATCTTCAACGGCATCGCCAGCGCCATCCCGGCCACGCTGCTGTTGTTTTTTATCCAAGACCGTTTGCAGCTCAGCGACGCCATGCAGCCCCTGTTTTTGGGCAGCTACTTTGTGGCCGCTGCGCTGGGGCTGCCGCTGTGGGTGCGGCTGGTGCGGCGCTGGGGGCTGGTGCGCACGTGGCTGGGCGCGATGGTCATGGCGGTGGCGGTGTTTGGCTGGGCCGCCACCTTGGGGGCGGGCGATTGGCAGGCCTTTTTGCTCATCTGCATCTTGTCAGGGGTGGCGCTGGGCGCCGACCTGACGCTGCCGCACGCCTTGCTGGCCGGCCTGATCCAGCGCCAAGGCGACCACGGCGCCCGCGAAGGTGTCTACTTTGGCTGGTGGAGCTTTGCCGCCAAGCTCAACCTGGCGCTGGCCGCTGGCTTGGCGCTGCCGCTGCTGGGCTGGTGGGGCTACGAGCCGGGCGACAGAAGCGCCCAGGGCTTGCAGGCCCTGTCGTGGGCCTACGCGCTGCTGCCCTGCGCCCTCAAGCTCATGGCGGCGGCCCTGCTGTGGTTTTTTTGGCGCCGCGACCCGCTGCTGATGCAGGCCTAAACCGACGCAACCCACGAACCCCACGAACCCCACGAATGCAGCCCATGAACCCAAAAATCACCGACTGGAACGGCCGCACCGTGTGGCTCGTGGGGGCCTCAAGCGGCATCGGGCGCGCGCTGGCCAGCGCCTTGCACGAGCGTGGCGCGCGCGTGGTGCTGTCGGCGCGCCAGGCAGCGGCGCTGCAAGAATTTGTCGCGCAACACCCCGGCAGCGTGGCTTTGCCGCTGGATGTGTGCCAGCCCAAGCAGGTGCAGGCGGCCGCCCAAAGCCTGCTGCAATCCGGCCCCATCGATCTGGTGTGCTACCTGGCCGGCCACTACCTGCCCATGCGCGCCCACGAGCTCGATCTGGCCCAGGTGTTGCGCCATCAAGAGGTGAACCTGAGCGGCGTGTGGGTCCTGCTCGATGCGCTGCTGCCGGCCCTGCTGGCGCGCCGCGCCGGGCACATCAGCTTGGTCAGCAGCGTGGCCGGCTTTAGGGGCTTGCCCAAGAGCCTGGCCTACGGCCCCACCAAAGCAGCCCTGATCAACCTTGCCGAAACCCTGTACCTCGACTTGCAGCCCCAAGGGCTGGGTGTGAGCCTGATCAACCCCGGCTTTGTCGCCACCCGCCTGACGGCGCAAAACGATTTCAAAATGCCCGCGCTGATCGAGCCCGAGCAGGCCGCAGCCGCGATCTTGCAAGGCTGGGCAGCGGGCGAATTTCACATCCACTTCCCCAAACGCTTCACGCGCCTGATGCTGCTGCTGCGCCTGCTGCCCTACCGCTGGTACTTTGCCGCGGTGCGCCGGGGCACGGGTCTGTAGATTGTTTTACCCCCGCACCCAGCCCCCACCATGAACCCCCACGATCACGCCGTCGCCGAACTGGTGCTTTTTTATGAGCAGCTCAGCCCCGCCAGCCTAGGGCAACTGGGCCGCCACTACGCCCCCGATGCGCGCTTCAAAGACCCCTTCCACGAGGTGCAGGGCGTGCCCGCCATCGAGGCCATCTTTACCCAGATGTTTGCGCGCTTGCAGCAGCCGCGCTTTGTCGTGGGCACCTGCGTGGTGCAGGGCGAGCAGGCTTTTTTGCTCTGGGATTTTGAGTTTCGCTTTGCTGCGCGCGGCCAAGCCGCCAGCGCCGGCGCGCTGCAGACCATCCGTGGTTGCAGCCACCTGCTGCTGGGCCCCGACAGCCGCGTGCGCCTGCACCGCGACTACTGGGACGCCGCCGAAGAGCTGTACGAAAAGCTGCCGCTGCTGGGCACGCTGATGCGCTGGCTCAAGCGCCGCGCTGGGGCTTGAGCGGCGGCGCTGGCTCCCATCCAAGACCAACGCAAGCCCCACTCAAGCCCAACGCAACGTACACAAAACCCCAGCGAGACCCCCGCCATGCCTGCCCGAGTGCTGTGGTTCAAGCGCGATCTGCGCCTGCACGACCTGCAAACCGAGCTGCACGCTCAGGGCGCCTCGATGCTGCTGTGGGTGGGCGAGGTGCTGCCGGCGCTCGACTGGCTGCCACAGCGCGTGGGCGTGGTGGCCTTGCATTCACACCAAGAAGCGCGCTAGAGCCAGCCGCGCTGGTGTACTTCGGCCACCATGCGCTCAGCGGCCTGGTTCAGTGAGTCGGTCTAGGTTGTCGGCCACCGAGGCCACCCGTTCGCCCAATGCGGCCAGCAGTGCAGGCAGCAGTTTGTCGCCCAAGGTGTCTTGCAAGCGCCCAAAACGGCCCACAAAAGCCTCGACGCAGTCGGCCAGCGCGGGGTGGTCCTCAAGGCGGCTGATGGCTTGGGCATCAAACCCAGCCACAAACAAGCGCTGTCGGGTATCGAGCAGATGGCGCGCTTCCTTGCCCACGACCCGGCACAAAAAACGCAAGCGCTCGCGCTGCGCCGCATCGGGCCTCACAGCAGCACCCCTTGGCTGCGCGCGATCTGGTGGATCGGCAACTGCTTGAGGCCGGGGGCGTCGATCAGCACATCGACCTTGCGCCCGTGCAGCGCGCGCGACACGCGCCCGGCCAGTTGCGCCGCCAGCAAGGCCGGGTTGGCGGGCAGGCTGGGCAGCTCGAGCAACAAATCCACGTCGCCGCCGCGCAAGTCATCGTGCAGGCGCGAGCCGTACAGACGCACCCTAGCCTGTGCACCCGCCAGCTCAAGGGCCTGGGCGCGGATGAGGTGGGCGTGCTCGGCAGACAGGCGCATGGTGCGGTGCTTTCAAGCTCAGGTGGGTTGCACCGCCACCCGCTCCACCACCTCGGTCAGCGCCGCCACCAGCGCCGCGCACTGCTCGGGCGTGCCCACGGTGATGCGCAAAAAGGCGTCGATGCGCGGCGCGGCAAAGTGGCGCACCAGCACCGCGCGCTGGCGCAGTGCGGCGGCCAAATCGGCGCCGCGGTGCGCTGGGTGGCGCGCAAACACAAAATTGGCCGCCGACGGCAGCACCTCAAAGCCCAGCGCCTCGAGCTGATCATTCAGCCAGGCGCGGGTGTCGATCACGCGCTGGCAGTTGGCGCCAAAGTGGGCCTCGTCGGCCACCGATGCCAGCGCGCCGGCCAGCGCCAGCCGCCCCAGCGGGTAGGAGTTGAAGCTGTTTTTCACCCGCTCCAGCGCCTCGATCAGCGGCGCTTGGCCCAGCGCGTAGCCCACGCGCAGGCCGGCCAAGGCGCGGCTCTTGGAGAAGGTCTGCACCACCAGCAGGTTCGGGTATTTGGGCACCAGCTCGGCGGCGCTCTGGCCGCCGAAGTCGATGTAGGCTTCGTCCACCAGCACCACCGCGTCCGGGTTGCCGGCCACGATGCGCTCCACCCCATCGAGCGCCAGCAGCCGGCCCGTGGGGGCGTTGGGGTTGGCAAAGATGATGGCGCCGGCGCGCTCACCGCCAGGGTGCGGCAGGTAGTCGTCGGGGGCTAGGCTGAAGTCGGGGCGCAGCGCGATGGTGCACGCGCTCAGGCCATAGAGGCGGCAATAGACCGGGTAAAAGCTGTAGCTGATGTCGGGCAGCCACAGCGGCCGCTCGTGCTTGAGCAGCGCCATGAAGGCGTGCGCCAGCACCTCATCCGAGCCGTTGCCCACAAACACCTGCTCGGGCAGCAGGCCGTGGCGCTGCGCCAGCGCGGCCTTGAGCGCGGCGGCGTTGGGGTCGGGGTACAGGCGCAGGCCCTCGTCGGCGGCGGCGCGCATGGCCGCCAGCGCCAGCGGCGAAGGCCCGTAGGGGTGTTCGTTGGTGTTGAGCTTGACCAGATTGGCGATCTGGGGCTGTTCGCCCGGCACGTAGGGGGTCAGGCCGTGCACCACGGCGCTCCAGTAGCGGCTCATCAGGGGGGTGGGGCAGAGGTGTAGTGGGGCTGGAATGGTATCATGGCAGTCGAGATTTCCCCCTTTGCTCCCGTTTTGCCACCGCCGTGCAACCCTCCGAATCCAGCAGCCCCATGCGGCAAGCCGACGTCACCCGCCAGACCCTCGAGACGCGCATCCGCGTCGCCCTCAACCTCGACGGCAGCGGCGTGGCCAGCTTGCGCAGCGGCATCGGCTTTCTGGACCACATGCTCGAGCAGATCGCGCGCCACGGCCTGATCGACCTGACCGTGGAGTGCGAAGGCGATTTGCACATCGACGGCCACCACACCGTCGAAGACATCGGCATCACCATCGGCCAGGCGCTGGCGCGCGCCGTGGGCGACAAGCGCGGCATCCGCCGCTACGGCCACGCCTACGTGCCGCTGGACGAAGCCTTGAGCCGCGTGGTGGTCGATTTTTCGGGCCGCCCGGGCCTGCACATGGACGTGCGCTTCACCGCCTCGCGCTTGGGCGAGCTCGACACCCAGCTGGTGTACGAATTTTTTCAGGGGCTGGTGAACCACGCCGGCATCACGCTGCACATCGACAACCTCAAAGGCATGAACGCGCACCACCAGTGCGAGACCATTTTCAAGGCCTTTGCCCGCGCCCTGCGCGCCGCGCTCGAGCCCGACCCGCGCGCGCCGGCCGCCATGCCCTCGACCAAAGGCTGCCTATGAGCCCGGCTGCCGCCGTCGCGCTGGCGCCGTCTGTGGGCCAGCCGCACAAACACCCAAGCCATCCCCAGCCATGAAGCCGCAAACCGTGGCCGTGGTCGATTACGGCATGGGCAACCTGCGCTCGGTGGCGCAAGCGCTGCGCGCCGCAGCGCGCACGCTCGAAGCGCCGTTCGAGGTCGTGGTGACTGACAGCGCGCAGGTGCTGCGCGAGGCCGACCGCGTGGTGCTGCCCGGCCAAGGGGCCATGCCCGACTGCATGGCCGAGCTCGAGCGCAGCGGCCTGCTGCCGGCGCTGCAGCACGCCGCCGCACACAAGCCGCTGTTTGGCGTCTGCGTGGGGATGCAGATGCTGCTCGACCACTCCGAAGAGGGCGACACCCCCTGCCTGGGCCTGATCCCTGGCCAGGTGCGCCGCTTCAGGCTGGATGGCCAGAAGCACCCCGACGGCAGCCGCATCAAGGTGCCGCAGATGGGCTGGAACCAGGTCTGGCAAGGCCCCGTGGGCGCAGCCCAGCCGCATCCCCACCCGCTGTGGCACGGCATCCCCGACGGCAGCCACTACTACTTCGTGCACAGCTTCTACGCCCAGCCCGCCGACCCGGCGCACGGCGTGGGCCGCACCGACTACGGCGGCCCCTTCGTCAGCGCCTTGGCGCGCGACAACCTCTTTGGCACCCAGTTCCACCCCGAAAAGAGCGCCGACCAAGGGCTGGCCCTGTACCGCAACTTTTTGCGCTGGGTGCCCTGAACGCGCCGCGCTGCCCCCAATTTCAAGACCAGCCCAGCAAGCGCCAGCCACCAGCCGCCCGCCCGCATCAAGCCCTCATCTTCTACTCAAACCCCTCAGCCACCAGCCCCCCGCCATGTTGCTCATCCCCGCCATCGACCTCAAAGACGGACAATGCGTGCGCCTCAAACAAGGCGACATGGAGCAGTCCACCGTGTTTGGTGACGACCCCGCCGCCATGGCGCGCCACTGGGTGGGCTTGGGCGCGCGCCGGGTGCACTTGGTGGACCTCAACGGCGCCTTTGCCGGCAAGCCCAAAAACGAAGCCGCCATCCGCAGCATCTTGGCCGAGCTCCGCGACGAAGTCGATGTGCAGCTCGGCGGCGGCATCCGCGATCTCGACACCATCGAGCGCTACCTCGACGCCGGGCTGCGCTACGTCATCATCGGCACCGCAGCGGTCAAAAATCCCGGCTTTTTGCACGACGCCTGCAGCGCCTTTGGCGGCCACATCATCGTCGGGCTCGACGCGCGCGACGGCAAAGTGGCCACCGACGGCTGGAGCAAACTCACCGGGCACGACGTCGTCGATCTGGGCAAAAAATTCCAAGACTACGGCGTCGAATCCATCATCTACACCGACATCGGGCGCGACGGCATGCTCAGCGGCATCAACATCGAAGCCACCGTGCGCCTGGCGCAAGCGCTCACCATTCCCGTCATCGCCTCGGGCGGCTTGGCGGGCCTAGACGACATCGAGCGCCTGTGCGCGGTCGAAGACGAAGGCGTGCAAGGCGTGATCTGCGGGCGCTCGATCTACAGCGGCGACCTCGACTTTGCTGCGGCGCAGCGGCTGGCCGACGCCTACCCACGCTAAAAGCGGCCCCGCCCCATGCTCGCCAAACGCATCATCCCCTGCCTCGACGTCACCGGCGGGCGCGTGGTCAAGGGCGTCAACTTCGTCGAACTGCGCGACGCCGGCGACCCGGTCCAAATCGCCGCGCGCTACAACGAGCAGGGCGCCGACGAGCTCACCTTTCTCGACATCACCGCCAGCAGCGACGGCCGCGACCTGATCCTGCCGATCATCGAAGCCGTGGCGGCGCAGGTGTTCATCCCGCTCACCGTGGGCGGCGGCGTGCGCAGCGTGGCCGACGTGCGCCGCCTGCTCAACGCCGGGGCCGACAAGGTCAGCTTCAACTCGGCCGCCATCGCCGAGCCCGAGCTCATCGCCCAAGCCAGCGGCCGCTACGGCGCGCAGTGCATCGTGGTGGCCATCGACGCCAAGCGCCGCAGCGCCGCCGAACAGCAGCGCCCCGGCCCCGACGGCGCCCCCCTAGGCCCCGGCTGGGACGTGTACAGCCATGGCGGGCGGCGCAACACCGGGCTCGACGCGCTCGCTTGGGCGCAGCGCATGGCCGATCTGGGCGCAGGCGAGATTTTGCTCACCAGCATGGACCGCGACGGCACCCAGGCCGGCTTCGACCTCGAGCTCACCCGCGCCGTGAGCGCCGCCGTGCCCGTGCCCCTGATCGCATCGGGCGGCGTGGGCACGCTGCAACACCTGGCCGACGGGGTGCAACAAGGCGGCGCCGACGCCGTGCTCGCCGCCAGCATCTTCCATTACGGCCACTACACCGTGGCCCAAGCCAAACAGTTTATGGCCGCTCAGGGCATAGCGGTGCGGCTGTAACCGGGCTGGGCGCAGCGTCCTCATACACCTGCTCCAGCGTCAGCTCTAGGTCCACGCTCTGCAGCTGCACCGTTTGGCCCGGGCCACAGGGGTGCAGCACCCACAGGCCGGCTTCGTTGCGCCTGAACACATCGACGCTGGGGTGCTCGGGGTCGATCAACACATATTCGCGCAGGCTGTTTAAGCTGCGGTAAAAAGCAAACTTGAGCCCACGGTCGTAGGCAGCGGTGCTGGGCGATAGCACCTCTATCACCAGCAGCGGCTCGGCTTTGGCGTCGCTGCGCGCGGCGTCGGCACCCGAGCAGGTCACGAACACATCGGGGTACACGTAGGCGTCGGCGGCAGCGATCTGCAGCTTCATGTCCGATATGTAGGCGCGGCACGGGCTGGCGCGCAGGTGCTGGCGCAGGCGCGCAAACACGTTGCCGCTGATGGTCACATGCGCGTCGCTGGCGCCGGCCATGGCAAACACCTCGCCGCGCACGAACTCGTGCTTGAGCGGCTGCTCGCGCTCCCACAGCAGGTAGTCGGCGCCAGTGAAGGGGGTTTTTTCCAGTGCACTCATGGGTGCATTGTGCGCCAAAGCGGGGGGTTTGTGTGCCATCAAGCGTGGCCTGCACTCGATTTTTAGGTGGTTCCGGTGCCGGTGCCGGTGGCGCTGGCACTGTACCCCCAGCGCCGGGGCGCAAAGCCGCTCGGTGTGGTGAGCTCGAACATTTCGTCGTGGATGCGCGCGGTGTACAAGCCGGCGGCTTGGGCCGCTTGCTCCACTTCGGGCTGCCAATCGACGCCGGCCAAAATGCCTAGGCGCGCTTTGCCCGCCAGCTCGGGCAACATCAGCGGCAGGGTTTCGATCTGCTCTAGCAGTTGCTCGATGGCCTCGGGGCGCACGCGGCTTTTCACTTCGACCAGCACCACGCTGTTAACGTCGCCGTTGGCCCAAGCCAGCACATCGTATTCTTGCTCGCGCCCCAAGCGGCGCACGCGGTGCCGGGGCGAGATGTTTTCCATGCCAAAGCGCTCGGTCAGCAGCCGCTCCATCGAGGGCAGCGCCATGCCCTCGGTGAAGTAGCCAAACTTGTCGCCCAAACCGGCGATCTGCTGCCCGAGTTGATCGAGCCGGCGCCCGGTTTGCTTCATGCGCTCGTCGGTGTCTTTCATGCGCTCGTCGGTGTCTTTCATGCGCATGTCGGTTTCCCTCATGCGCATGTCGGTCTCGGCCGACTGCTGCGCCAGCGCGCGCAACATGGCGCGCAGATCGTCCCAACTGGTGTGTTCGGTTTCGGTTGACATGCGCTTGGCCTCCGCAAAAATTAACGTCTTTCATTCTAGCGCTGCGAAAGAAAATCGTGGTCTCTGATATCAAGCGTGGTCTGCCCCTGATGGCACTCGGTTAAGCCGTTGAGTTCATATACCGCGCTGCTCCCTCTATGCATGAGCAGCGCCCACATCGACACCCAGCACCTCGCCGGTGCTCCAGGTGGTGCGCAGCCGGTAGGGCTCAAGGGCGGCCACCGCCTGCGGCTTGGGGTAAAAATAGGTGCACATGGCCGCAGTGTAGGGCAATGGTTGCTCTATGGCAAGGGGCCTGATTCACCCACGAAAAATCATAAAACACCACCCGGTGTAAAGCTCGCAGTCTTCCCAAGCCACCGCCGCTGTCAGCGCCGGCAAAAAACCTGCCACTCCTGACCGTGCGCCCTACTGGGCTTCACAAATCGGGCGCACGCGGGCCAAAGTGGCATCGAGCACGGCCACGGCGGCCACCGCCCGGTTGAGCCAAGCGGCCTTGATGGCGTCGTCTTGGGGGTAATCGTGTGCCAGCTGGTTGCGGATGGCGCGCAGCTGTGCCCAATCGTGCGCGTGCTCGATCAGGCCCAGTTTTTCGAGCCGGTTCAATTTGTCGATCATGGGCCGGTCTTCGAGCGCTTCTTGCAGCACATCGAGCACCGCCGGGAGCAGGCGTGCGCCCATGGTGTCTTGCAATTTGGTGAAGCGCAGCAAAAACTGATCCCAGTCTTGCACCGCTTCGTCATCGTATAAGGCCAACTGGGCTGCGCTCACAGGCAGCAGCGGCCGCAGAGCGGTTAGGGCGTGTTCGAGGTGGTGCCGGTGGCGCTGGCACTGTTGCCAAGCATCGTTCAGGCGCAAGCGCGCAGCGTCGCTCACAGCAGTTGGCCTTGAGAGCGTGCGCGCTCAAATATTGGAGCACGGTTCGTGCGACCGGGGTAGTCGATCAGCAGGTCGATTTTTTGTTCGCCCAACTGCGCGTAGGCATCCGCCAGAAACCGGCTGTGCGCCGCCACGATCTGCGCCGGGTCGCGCAGCTCGGTTTCGAGCAGCAAGTCGATGTCGCCGCCGCGCTGGCGGTCGTCGAGGCGCGAGCCAAACAGCCGCACCTGCACGCTGGCACCAAAACAGGCGCGCGCGCTGTCCAGCAGAACCCGGCGTTGTTCAGGGCTTAGGCGCATGGGGGGGCTATCGTGGCAAGAGCAGGGCAGGGTGGGTTGTACACCCATTCTATGATTTTCGCTAGTGGAAATCGTGGGAATAGTGCTCTGAGCACGATTTTGGGCCGGGGCAATCGTGCTCTGACCACGATTTTGGCGCGGGCCACTGACGCGGGCTAGAAGAACAGCTCGGAGTGAGTCCCGCTGCGAACGAAAACCACCAAGCCATTCTTGCCCGAGTCGTCGAGCGTGTAGATCAGCAGGAAGTCGCCGCCGATGTGGCACTCACGATGGCCTGCCCAATCACCCGTGAGCGCGTGGTCGAGCCACTCGGGCGTCAGCGGTTGCGAAGCGAGCGCGGCGGCTCTTGATGATCTCGTTGGCCTCGGCGATGGCGATGCGGCTGGTGGCGTTGGGCGCCTTGAGCGCGAACGGCAGCTCCTGGTCGGCGACTACACGGGTCAGAAACACCCGAATCGCATCCGAGACGGTCAGGCCCATCGAGGCCAGCGTCTCTGCAGCCTGCGCCTTAATGTTCTCATCCACGCGAACGTGAATCATAGTGGTGGTAGCAGCCATGATGGCCTCCTATTTTGACGGTCTGAGATACATTGTATCGCAAACGGCTGGCGCAAGGCAACACAGGCCGACTTCAACACCCTATGGCGTGGAAATCGTGCTCTGAGCACGATTCCCGAGCCGCGCCCTGTGCCAGAAAACCTAGTGGTAGTCCTGTTCCAGCTGATGACGCACGGCCAGCACTTGTACGCAGGTTCGGGATTCGATTTCGTAGAGCGCCAAATAGCCCGTGGAGCCGGCCACTGGCGTGAACCGCACTTGGTAAGGCAGATGGGTCACGACTGGTGCACAAGCGCCTGGCGTCGGGCATCGATGCGGCCTTGAATCCGATCAAAAACCTCAGCGGCAGGGCGCGATTGGCCCGTGCGCTGGTACTCCTGCCAAGCCCCCTCGCCACGGGCCAGAAACTCGGCCTGTATGCGGCGGTAATTAACCGCACTGCGCACCGCTTCTTCAACGAAAGCGCTGATGGATTCGTTGCCATCGAGCACCGCCTCCAGTTGGTTGCGCAACTCGGGGGCGACACGGACAGCAGGCAGTGTGGCAGATTTCATGCTGCCAACTGTAGCACAAACGTGATGCATAAGTTTCGTGCGGCAGCGTAGGCCATCGGCTTCGTTGCACAGAAAATCCAGAACAGAAAATCGTGGCCAGACCACCATGGCACTCGGTTAAGCCCGAAGCGCGCGGAATCAGGGTGCGTTGCGCGCAAGCAAGAGCCGCGCCCTGCGCCAGAAAATCGTGCTCCGACTGCAGTTTGCTTCCGTAGGGGGGGAGGGGCTGTGGCGCTGGGGGCAGTCGGCCTCATGCCGTCCGCTTCGCGGCCAAAAATCGGCCAACCGCCCCCAGCGCCACAGCCCCGCGCAAATCGGTACTTGACTCCGATTCCCATGTTTTTGGCTTAACCGAGTGCCATGAAGCTCTGACCACGATTTTTTTCCTCGGGGGAAGGTGGGTTGGCTGGGCGCTTACCCTCGTCCGGCGGCTATCATCACCCGCACCATGCCCCACCCCAACCAAGCCCACGACACCGGCTACAAACTGCTGTTCTCGCACCCCGAGATGGTGCGCGATTTGCTCACCGGCTACCTGGGTGGTGAGTGGCTGCAGCAGGCCGACTTCAACACCCTAGAGCGCGTCAACGCCAGCTACGTGAGCGAGACCGAACGCCAGCGCCACGACGACATGGTCTGGCGGCTGCGGGTGGGCCAGCAGTGGGTGTGGGTGTACCTGCTGCTCGAGTTCCAAAGCGAGCCCGACCCCTGGATGGCCTTGCGCATGATGGTTTACGTAGGGCTGCTATCGCAACACCTGGTCAAAGAAGGCGAACTGCAAGACGGCCAACTGCCCACCATCGTGCCCATCGTCCTGTACAACGGCGCAGCACCCTGGAAATCCGCCACCGACGTAGCCGACAACTACGGCCCCAGCCTGCCCGGGCTGGAACCCTACCGCCCACGGCTGCTCTACCACCTGGTAGACGAAGCCCGGCTCAAGCTCCACCCCTTGCG
>Ga0209616_1000157_pt1 | contig 21164 bp, 18 predicted proteins | sample FlocCalmetaG_FD_184153 | JGI IMG/M metagenome (GOLD analysis project Ga0209616, IMG submission 184153) | Freshwater bacterial and archeal communities from Indian Creek, Illinois, USA - Floc-Cal metaG (SPAdes) (version 2) | ecosystem: Environmental > Aquatic > Freshwater > Unclassified ...
TTCATGTAATAAGATTTCCCCCGTCATTTCATTCTTCTATAGTTGGTGTGACACAGCTTTAGCTTAGTTTTGCCAGAGCAGCAATTGCCGAACCAGTCAGGTTAGCATTTTCAACTTCTACAAATTCACAATACAAACCCAATTTGTCATTCAGGTAGATCTTTAGATAATACTCCAATTTAGATCTAAAATTCTTCATCTTGTAGAAAGTAGAACCATCTGCAGTAATGCACACCGGACGACAAGGGTCATTCCCTTTTTCTGTCTTTATGATGACAGAGGTCAAATTGATGGCAACTAACTTTGCTGCTCTCTCTACCAGAGAGTCAATCAGGTAATACAAGGTTATGCGATCTTTTTGCCCTTCTTCTGAATTGCGGCTGCAACAGCTGGAAAGCAGATTTTCTCCATAGGGAAAATGTAAAAATTCATTAGCGTCGATGGTAGTTATGGTATTTATTGCTCTGATACTCGTTTTAAAAGTTTCAGAAAGAAGTCCATCCCTCACCGCAGCCATCACCAGGACAAATACCAGTCCCCCCAGATAACCGCCGGAAATCTTCTTCTCAAATTTAGCCTGGCCAGGATTGACAGTAGTTTCATCAAATTCTTTATCGATCTTTCCATATGGAGCTTTGCTGTAGTTTCCGGATTCCATATTTATAAGCATAGTATCATAGTTTTTGCCCGCTTCCTGTAGTTTGCCTATATTGGATCCTTTCTCAATATAGCAGGTATTAGTACCGGTACCCAATATATAGCCAACATAACTGTCAAACTGAATTTTAGAATATACCGCTTTTCCTCCCAGCAAAGTGGCAACCGTATCATTCAAGAGTACAATTTGCTTCGGATCCGTATAACCCGCATTCTTCAATGCCTCCAAAATACCAGCTCCGACAGGTTGTCCGTTCATATCCCGAACGCGAACTTCCTTTGTGAAGCGAATTAAATTGCCGTCTCCATTGGGAAGGATCTCTGTTGGATAGGAAAAACAGAATCCGATTTTATTGCTTTTATGTATAACAGGTTTCAAATAATCCGCAATTATCCTGAAAAATTCTTCTCTACCTATTTCTTCACCGATACCGGGCATGAAATGGGTACTAAAATCTTCTATTACCGGTCTTTTCTCATCATCGAAATAAACAACGGCTATACGTAAATTAGTTCCGCCTGCATCTATTACTATGATCCTTTCATTGATTCGGATTTCATCGGTCATAGGAATATAAGTAGGAAGCATGTCAAGACAGTCATCATAACCATCAAGTCCCTTCTGCATGTCCTGTAAAAACACTTCACATTCGCTCTGGATGTCAATACTCTCGTGGTCCATATGATTCAACTGCAAAAGTTTTTTAACTTTTTCCTTTATTTCCTTCATCTTACACCTCTTTCACTCAGTAATAAATATCTGCCCTAACCTGTTGCAGCACTAAGTACTCTTGATTCAGTATTTCAGTCAGAATCAACTCAAACTTTCTCCGATCACTGAAAAGGAAAATATGCAAAAGTACACCCCTTAAAATTGTTTCCCGCAAAAAAAGTTTTTGCAGTGAAATCATGGGTAGTTTATCATAAGATGTTGTAAATGAAAAGCACCCGTAAAATCAAAAACTTACCTTGACGCAGAAAAATATCTTATTATATACTCTAACTGACTGATCGAGGTTTTACAACAACTGAATAATGGAGGTAGTGCTTTAATGTGTAGATTTGATTTTAAGGTAAGTCCTAAAATGACTCCTGTCTTGGATAAAGATTTCCAACCGGCATCACTCGTAAACCGTGCTTTTTTGGATATGGTTGAAAAATCCGACAAAGGTGTTTTGCTTGCAATAGAACTTGAACGTTCGAATGGTCTAACTTCAACATATAGGACCAAAGTTTTTTCCGAAGACAGTGATTATGCGGAATCAAACCTATTTTATGTTGAACGCCTTCTCAAAACACTTCTATGGCAGAAGGGTGGATGGAAAATTACAATCGGGGGTCCGCGCAGCATTGGGGAATACATTGAGAAAGTATATTCAGATGGTGGTTTAAGGGCATTTGACGCTAAATTCATGAGCCGTGTTTATGAGAAAGAATTTACCGTTAAAACAACGGATTATGACAGCGTTCCTAATTCATGTGAAGATTCAAACCCTATAGGTCGCCATCTCGAAGGATGTCGCATAGGCTTTGATGCCGGCGGTAGTGACCGTAAAGTTTCTGCAGTGATAGACGGCGAAGTGGTTTATAGTGAAGAAGTTATATGGCATCCTAAAGTTAACTCCAATCCCGATTACCATTACAACGAGATACTTAAAGCTATAAAAACCGCTGCCGCTAAAATGCCGCGAGTCGACGCTATCGGAGTCAGTGCGGCAGGAATATATGTGAACAACCGTATAATGGTTGCCTCATTATTTTTAGAGGTTCAGGAAGACTTATTTAATGCAAAGGTAAAAGATATGTTCATTAACATTGCTAAAGAAATGGGCGATGTTCCGCTTGAAGTTGCAAATGACGGGGATGTAACTGCGCTTGCAGGAGCTATGGACATTGAAGACACAAATGTACTTGGTCTTGCTATGGGTACAAGTGAAGCAGGCGGTTTTATAGACGCAAAAGGGAATATCACAGGATGGCTAAACGAGTTAGCCTTTATTCCTGTTGATTTTAACCCCAAATCAATGGTGGATGAGTGGTCGGGGGATTTTGGATGCGGAGTAAAATATTTTTCGCAGGATGCAGTTATTAAGCTCGCCCCTGCTGCCGGAATCCAGCTTGAGAAAAAACATACGCCTGCCGAGAAATTACAAGCGATACATGATCTTCATGCTAAGGGAGATACAAGGACAAAGCTTATTTTCGAGTCCATTGGCTGCTACCTTGGCTATGCTGTGGCTCACTATACCGATTTTTATGATATAAAGCATGTGCTTGTTCTAGGCAGAGTTACATCAGGTGATGGCGGAAACATTATCGTGGAAACTGCAAAGAAAGTTTTACAGGTTGAATTTCCTACGATAGCCGAAAGAGTTACTATACATTTACCGGATGAGACTAATAGGCGGGTAGGGCAATCTATCGCTGCGGCAAGCCTTCCGAAAATTAAACCAGGGGTTGCAGTTTAATATTGTTTGAAGCACTCTAAATATCTTCATCCAACCAGTTTTACGCAATCGGCACCTAATAAGTCATTTAGCTTTTTTATTAATTCGTCTATCGCCTCGACCCATAGCCCTTTATCGGCTATAAATTTTCGTCCTGTTTCTTCGATAAAAAGACATACCGGAGTCTCTCCCCTATATTGTCTTAGCAAAGGGGAGAGTTTTCCTTCAATATCTATCGGATGGTTTCGATCAATTTTAAGATATAGCTTGTGATTATTTTTTTTGGATAATTTCCGGATAGACTCACACAGTATTGTCGGATTTTCATCCTCTCTCAAACTCATTCTTCCTTCTATCAACACAGTATTGTTTTCAGCGATAAGAGACGCAACCTTTTGGTAAGTGGCAGGGAAAACTATCACTTCAACCTTGTCATATAGATCTTCTAATGTAACAAACGCCATCATGCTGTTGTTACGCGAAGATTTTAGTTTTACTTCCGTAATAATTCCGCCAATTAAGATTTTTGAACCGTCTTTTAAAGCATTATCGGAAGTTGTGATATCTTTTTCTGTATGAGTAAGAGAATTAATCTCCAATGTAGAGTGCAAAGAATCCAGTATATCCTTAAACTCATGTAGAGGATGTCCGGTGACATATAGTCCGAGTATTTGCTTTTCCATCAATAACAGTTTTTCGCTCGAAAATTCCTGAATGTCAGGGTAAACGAAGCCAGTGGCTTCGCTGTTATTTTTAGTGTTTATGTGTTCAAACAATGTGATCTGTCCTGTAATGTTGTCCTTACGCTTTCGTCCTGCCTCATCCATCAATCTTTCGTAAACCGAAAGCTTCTGAGCGCGATTGCCGCCAAGTGAATCTGTCGCCCCACATTTTATAAGACTCTCAACCATTCTCCTGTTGATTCCTATAATTTCCATTGTATGGCAAAATTCCGCAAAGCTAATGAAGCGCCCTTTTTCTTTTCTGGTTTGAATTATAGATTCAATGGCTGCTACACCGACATTTTTTACAGCGGACAATCCAAACCATATTTTGGTTCCATCGGCTGTGAATTTTGAATAGCACTCATTAATATTCGGCGGCTTAATTTCAATATTTGTTTTTCTGCAATACTGTATATACATGCTTATTTTTCCGCTATTATCAATTACGCTGTTCAAAAGAGCCGCCATGAACTGGACGGGATAATGGCATTTAAGCCATGCGGTCTGATATGCTATCAGAGCGTACGCTGCGGCATGTGATTTGTTGAAGGCATAATTGGCAAAATCGGCTATTTCATCAAATATTCTCCCGGCCTGACTTTCTGTAAGTCCCTTTTTCAGCGCCCCGGGTATGATAATATTTTCTTTTTCATCTTTCAAACCTTTGATGAAAATATGTCTTTCCTTTTCCATAGCTTCTGCTTTTTTCTTTGACATAACCCTGCGCACAAGGTCAGAGCGTCCTAACGAATAACCGGCTACGTCCCTTACAATCTGCATCACCTGTTCTTGGTATACCATGCATCCATATGTAACTTTAAGTGCGGGCATCAAAGTATCATGTATATAATCTATCTTTTCAGGATTGTTTTTATTGGCGATGTATTTGGGTATCTGATCCATAGGACCGGGGCGATATAGTGAAATCCCGGCTATTATGTCTTCAAAAGTATCCGGCTTTAAATCTCTTAGAAACATCCTCATTCCGCTGCTCTCCAGCTGAAACACCCCATCTGTATCAGCTTGCCCCAACATTTCATAGACCTTTTGATCGTTTAGAGGAATATCTTGAATATTAATTTGCTTTCCGCAATCAGCCTGAATCATCTCTACTGCATCTCTTAAAACGGTCAGCGTTCTTAACCCCAGAAAATCCATTTTCAATAATCCTAAATCTTCTAATGCTCCCATAGAGTATTGAGTAGTCACGCAATCATTGTTTTTTTGTAGAGGAACATGATGAGTAATAGGATCTTTTGAAATTACGACACCTGCGGCATGAGTAGATGCATGTCGCGGCATTCCTTCAAGCTTTCTGGAAGTTTCGATCAGATTTTTGATCGTTAAGTCGTTATCAAAAAGTTTTCTTAGATCTCTATTTTGATCGAGCGCTTTATCTATGGTCATCCCTATTTCATAAGGGATCATTTTTGCTATTTTGTCTATTTCGGCATAGGGCAGGGCTAATGCTCGGCCTACATCCCTTATGCTTGCCCGTGCAGCCATAGTGCCGAATGTGATAATCTGCGCTACCCTATCAGCGCCGTACTTTGCAACCACATAATCTATTACCTCCTGCCGTCTTTCAAAACAGAAGTCAATATCTATATCAGGCATGCTTACTCTTTCGGGATTCAGAAATCTCTCAAAAATCAATCCATATGTCAATGGATCTATCTGTGTAATTCCCAGCACATACGCAACAATACTGCCGGCTGCACTGCCGCGGCCGGGTCCTACCATAATTCCCCTGTCAACCGCATATTTTATAAAATCTCTTACTATGAGGAAATAATCTACATATCCTAAGCGCTTTATCATATCCAGTTCGTAATTGAGCCTTTCAATTTGCTGAGTGGTAGGTTCACGAAATCTCTTAAGTAATCCATCGCGGCAAAGCATGGTGAGATACTCAAATGAGTCGGTCCCTTCAGAAAATTTATATTCGGGCATATGCAAAGTATCAAAGTCGAAGTCGACCTTGCATCTTTGTGCTATCTGAACTGTATTAACAATGGCTTGCGGGCAGTTTGGGAATACGGATGTCATCTCATCCGGTGACTTTAAATAAAACTGGTCGCCGTCAAATTTAAGCCTATCTTTATCAAATACTGTTTTCCCTGTTTGTATGCACAACAAAACATCATGTGCTCTTGTGTCTTCTCTATCTACATAATGCACATCATTCGTAGCGACTAGCGGTATACCTGTTTCCAGACTTATTTTTATAAGCTCTTCGTTTATCAGTTTTTGACCTGCGAGACCTTGATCCTGAAGTTCCAAATAGAAATTATCCTGTCCAAATATACCTTTCAGTCTTAATGCCAAGTCTTTCGCCTGAAAAAAACGATTTGCTTGTATAAGTCGCGGTATATCTCCCATAAGGCAAGCGCTTAAACAAATCAATCCTTGGCTTAAGTCAGATAGGATCTCATAATCAATTCTTGGCTTGTAATAAAACCCTTCGATAAACCCAATGGATACCAATTGCATCAGGTTTCGATACCCTTGCTGTGTTTCAGCTAACAACACTAAATGTGAATAGTTGTTGTCTGTGCGCGATTCTTTATCCTTCATTGATCTTGGGGCTAAATACACCTCACAGCCGATTATTGGATGTACACCTTTAGCTTTTGCTTGCTTATAAAATTCAATCACGCCATACATAACACCATGATCGGTTATAGCGATCGAATCCATACCTAGCTCCCGGCATCTGTCTAATAGCGTCGTGATACGCGAAGCCCCATCTAAAAGACTATATTCAGTATGCACATGCAAATGTGTAAACTGTGTTTTATTCCCTTTTTTAAGAGGATTAGTATATTCAATTATCCTGTGATGTTTTGTTTCCATATCGTTCCTTCAATTCTGAGGCTAAAATGTCAAGTTGTCTTAATCTATGGTTCACTCCGGATTTCCCCACAGGCGGATTTAGTATCTGACCTAATTCTTTAAGGCTTGCATCGGCATACATAAGTCTGACTATTGCGATCTCCCTAAGCAATGGGGGAAGCGAATAAATTCCAATTCGGTCGTTTATATACTTAATGTTTTCGATTTGCCTGACGGCTGCGTTAACGGTTTTTGTAAGATTTGCGGTCTCACAATTTACAATGCGATTGATATTGTTGCGGATATCCTTATATACTCTCATATTCTCAAGGCGCAGCAATGCTTCATGGGCTCCTATTATGCGTAAAAGCCCAACAATATGTTCCCCTTCTTTCAGGTAAACTACAAAGCTGTTTTTTCTTTCGATAACTTTAGCGTGCAAGCCAAATTCGTTTAATAGTGCGCACAAATCCGATCCGTATTGACTGCTGTGAGTAACAAACTCAAGGTGATAACCTTTCTCCGGATCACTCAATGAACCTGCGCCTAAGAATGCCCCTCGAATATGAGCTTTTTTACAGCATTTTTTTCGTATGATGCTGTGGTAGACGCTTGAGTTTATGCCTATTTTACCTTTTTTGTCTCCGTGTATAATATGCATATCCGCTAATATATTAGCTACTTTGGTTGACTGAGGTATCGTCAAGATGTAGCTGTTTTTCTTATTTAATCTGAAATTTTTCCTGACAATCATTTCAGTGTTAATGCTGTAAAGTCTTTTATAAAACATGAATATCCTTCTTGCCGTAGAAGCATTTTCGGTAGAAATATGCAAACTCGTAATACTTTGTCCGGAGAGCATTATCGTACCACATGTATAGGCAAACGCCACCAATTCCGACATCATACAGCACTTTTTTTTAACCGGGATTCGTCCAAGCTCATCTTTTATATCAAATGAAAATGTCATATAAAACTCCTGTTTTATTTATCCATCCATCTTCAATTTCTGGTTTCTGATATATCTCTGTGCTCTACCGTTACTCTATGTCCTTTTGATTTTAGTAACTCAAAAAGGGCGTTTGCAATGGCAACTGAACGATGTCTTCCACCTGTACAGCCAATTCCAACGACAAGCTGGAATTTTCCTTCCCTTGTATAATATGGAACTAAAAATTCCAACATATCGACAAGTCTATCCAGAAAATCCTTTGTTTCAGAAAATGAAAAAATATATTTTTTTACATCTATGTGTTCCCCTGAAAAATCTTTAAGTTCATCTATATAGAACGGATTCGGGAGAAATCTAACGTCAAATACCAGATCTGCGTCAAGCAGTATACCGCGTCTAAAACCAAAAGATATTACCGAAATCGAAATATTGCTCTTCAAATCTAATTCTCCGAACATCTCCGACAATATATCCTTTATCTGTTTTGGCTGCATGTGCGTAGTATCTATTGTATAAGTAGCTTTTTCCTGTACCTTCTTGAGACGCTCTCTTTCGATATTAATACCTTGAATCAGTCTGCCCTCTTTAACCAACGGATGCATTCTTCTGCTCTCTTTATATCGTTTGATAAGCACATCGTCTTGAGCATCCAAAAAGAGTATCTCATACGTAAATCCATCATCTCTGAGCATTTGTAAACACTCAAGCAAGTCATCAAAAAAACCGCCGCCTCGAATATCCACCACTACAGCCGCTTTGCCTTTATCTCCCCAAGATTGATAACACAACTCGGCAAATTTAGGCATAAGCTTTGGTGGTATATTATCGATGCAAAAAAAACCTAAATCCTCCATGCAACGAATCGCAAGAGTTTTACCCGCTCCTGAAAGACCGGTTATCACGACTAAGCGCATATGTTATCCCTCCTGCCCTTATTGTTCTAATCAATGCACTCGGCATTGATTATTCGATTAACAGGTACTCCCGCTAGATCGGCAATCTTAAGAGCGATATCAAAATTTCCGACTTCGCCGGGAGTATGAGCATCGCTGTTAATAACGAACGAAGCTCCTTCTTCCAAAGCTATTTTAACATATTCCACGTTTTTTGGCGATATTTGTTGGTAAGATGTCGTTTTACGTAACGCACTATCTTTTCTCGTGAGATATACATCATGATGAGGGTTTATCTCAAGAGCGACATTCTTTTTTGCCGCATGTTTCGCCAACAGCCTGATGTCAATTTGTGCTTTAGCTCCAGGATGTGTAATAATGCTGACAGGGTTGCGTTCTATTGCGTTAATCATAGCCTGAGTGTTCATTTGGCTTAGTTCATGCCGGTCATTTCTTACAATCGCATTAAGTCTGTTCTTAAAGAATAGCTGCCATGCATCCTTTATCGTAAAAGGTGTAACCGCTCTGTGATAACCAACCGATATCAAATCAAACCTATGAATCAAATTATAAGGTACATCTATCTCTCCGTTTAGTCCGATAGGGTTGGCTTCAACTCCCAACAAGACTTCAATTGAAGGATAATGCTTATTCAGGCGGTCGATTTCAATTCGAATTTTATCGATATCCTTCAATTTCATACCAATCCCAATATGATTAAATCCGTGATCCGATATGGCGATTTTCTTTAAACCTTTTGAGATAGCAGCCAACACGTTATCCTCTATGCTGCCTTTCCCATCTGAATAACGGGTATGCGTATGATAATCGGCCGTTATAACGTAGGCCAAATCCTAAAACCTCCATTTTTTCTTATTCACCGATTATTTTAATCTCAAGAAATAAATCTATTCCTGCATTTTTCTTAACTGTGTCCTTCACGATTTCTGTCAAGGCAATAACATCATATGCTGTCGCATTCCCGAGATTAACTATAAACCCACAATGCAGTCCTGAAACTTGCGCATCGCCAATCCTTAAGCCTCTTAGGCCTGCCTCGTAAATGAGTTTTCCGGCAAAGTAGCCCGGCGGACGTTTGAAGATACTTCCGGCACTCGGGAACGAGAGAGGTTGTTTCAGTTGTCTTAGCGAGGTATATTCATCAACCAATGCGTTTATTGCCTTCCTGTCACCATGTTTTAGTTCCATATCAGCTTCAAGCATAATAAGGCCTTCCTTTTGAATACGGCTGTTACGATACGAGAAGTCAAGCGCTTTATTTGTGATTTCGAATTCCTCTCCGTCGCTGTTTAAAACCAAAACTGATTGCACAATATCCTTCATCTCTCCTGTATATGCACCCGCGTTCATCGCTATCGCTCCGCCTATTGTTCCGGGTATCCCGACAGCAAACTCCAGTCCCGATAATCCTGCGTCAATAGTCGCTTTTGAAACAGTTGATATCAACGCGCCGGCCTGTGCCCATACCTTATTGCCATTAATACTGATTTTGTTAAAATGGTCAGAAATTTTTATGATTAATCCTCTAAAGCCTTTGTCGCAAACAAGCAAATTACTGCCATTCCCGATAACATAATATGGAATACCCATGCTGCGACATTCAAAAATAGCCGTACGAATATATTGCACATCCGATGCTAAAAGCATTAAATCAGTAGGACCGCCGATTTGAAATGAAGTATGCTTTTTCATCGACTCATTTTTTAGTATCAGCTCATTTGGTATACGGCAGGTAAGCCGCTCAAAAAGCTTTTCAATATTCATTTTCTAATCTACACCTGAATTGATTAATGTATTTAATCTGTCATTCAACTCCTGCGCCGCGAAATAACCCATATTTTTAAGTCTCCAGCTTCTTGCAGCTACTTCAACAATAATAGCAAGGTTTCTTCCTGGTCTTACAGGTATCACTATTTTAGGCAGCTTTACCCCAAGTATTTCAGAATATTCCTGACTTAATCCCAACCGATCGTACTCTTTTTTATTGTCCCAAATCTCCATGAAAATTACTATATCAAGCGGTTTATTATTTATGACCGCTCCAACTCCATACATTGCCTTAACATCAATTATACCAACACCGCGTATCTCCATAAAATGACGTATAAGCGGCGGAGATTCGCCAATTAAACGATTTTCAGCAACTCGCTTAATATCAACCGCATCATCGGCAACAAGCCTATGTCCTCTCTTGACAAGCTCCAATGCGGTTTCGCTCTTCCCAATTCCACTTTCTCCCATTAACAATACGCCTACCCCATAAACATCAACGAGCACACCATGGCGGGTAGTCGTTGGAGCCAGAACAGAATCTATGTAAATAATCAACTTGTGTATAAGGCTTGTAGTAACCATTTTCGATCGCAATATCGGTCTTTTATATCTGTTTGCTGACTTCATGATATAGTCCGGAATATCCATATTTCGAGAAATTATCACACAGGGTATATCGTGTCGAAAGAATCTGTCAAGCCTTTCTTCGCGTAAACTTGAATCCATACACTCAAGATAGGTCATCTCGACTTTCCCAATAATCTGGATTCTGTCCTGAGCAAAATAATCAAAAAAACCTGAAAATTGTAGTCCTGGCCTATTGATATCGCTGGTTGTGATGTCTATTTCAGCGCTGTTTCCGTCGTATGCAATATCAAGTTCCAGTTCCTTTATTAAATCATCCACAGGTACACAGCTCAACTCTTAGTCCTCCTTTATCACAAATTTTTTAATAACATGGGCAACTCCGTCGTCTTCATTGGAGTGGGTAATAAAATCAGCATGCTTTTTAACATCCTCAGGCGCATTGCTCATAGCTACTCCAAGTCCTGCATATTTAATCATAGAAATGTCATTATAACCGTCTCCGATGGCAATCACTTCTTCGCGTTTTATTCCAAGCGATTGTGCCAGATGTTCAAGAGCACTGCCTTTGCTTGCTTCTATGTTGGTAAATTCAAGGTAATTTGATTTGGAAATAGTTATTTCGGCTTTACCTTTAAACATCTCAGTATAAAGACCCGTAAGATACGAAATGGTTTCAGGGCTATCCATAATAAGAACTTTTAACGGTTCTTCGACTAAAAAGTCCTCAAGTCGTTTAACTGCCCTGCCCTCAATCCCACTTAAGGCATAGTACATTTTACTATATCCGTTATGTTTGTCAAAAAAATAGTCATCACCTATATAAGTCTGTATATGTACTCCATGTTTACGGCTTTCTTCAATAATTTCCAAGGAAATATCCAATGACAGCGGCCGAGCCAAAACCACTTCATTTGAGATTGCGTTTTTTATAAGTGCGCCTTGATAAGTTATTACCGGAACATCAAGTTTTAGCTGTTCAACATACGGCACAGTTGATCTAAACATCCTGCCAGTAGAAATAGTCACTATCACACCCATTGAAACAGCATGCGAAATAGCTTGCCTGTTAATCGGACTTATGCTTAAATCTTGCGCTAACAGCGTATCGTCCAGATCAATGGCAATCATCTTATATTCCAAAAAATTCACTCCATTCTTTCTGATACAATATTAGTCTCGCATTCGCGGAATTACTATTAAAGCAATCAGATATGCAATCACTCCACCAATAAAACCCGTTGCTATTGTAAATAAAATCCACACCAGTCGTATAATGGTTGAATCAACTGCAAAATATTCTGCAATTCCGCCGCATACGCCACTTATTTTGGAATCATTCTGTGAGAGATAAAGCTTTTTCATGACACACCTCCCTATATCTTAGTATAACTATTTGTGAAACCAATGTCTATACGATCAACGAAAATACTCAAAAAGGCTCTGCGCGGATTTTTTATTCATTCCGCCTATTTTTACAAGTTCATCTATGCTCGATGCTTTTATGGCTTCAATTGAGCCGAAATGTTTAAACAAAGCAATCCTGCGTTTTTTGCCAATACCCGGTATATCTTCCAGTGTGGAGTGAAGGGTAGAACTATTTCTTAAGCTTCTATGATAAGTTATGGCAAACCTATGGGCCTCATCTCTTATCCTTTGCAATAGATGTAGTGCGCTTGAATCGCGCGGGATAACCAAAGGTGCGTTTTTCTCTTCAACATATACTTCTTCTAATTCCTTGGCAAGTCCTATTATGGGTATTCCATGTATACCCAATTTCTTTAATACTGATACCGCAGCATTAAGCTGGCCTTTACCGCCATCAACCATTACCAGATTCGGCAATTTTAAAAACTTACCGCTATAGGAATCATTCCCTTCGTCTTCAAGTGTTTTTTTTTCATCAATGATCTTTCTAAAACGCCTTTCTACTATTTGCGCGATGCTGGCAAAATCATCGGGCAAGTCATTCATTCCTTTAATTCTGAATCTTCTGTAATCTTTGTGCATAGGGTTACCGGCTTCGAATACCACCATCGAACCTACCGATTCAGTTCCTTGTAGATTGGAAATATCGAATGCTTCGATCCGGTTCGGAATACAGTCTAAACCTATATATTTCGCCAGTTCTTCCAATGCCCCTGCGGTTTTCTTGTGTTTAAGATTATTCTGATGAACAAGCTCATTTAATCCATGTTGTGCATTGCGCATTGCCATATCCAACAATTCCTTTTTCTCCCCTTTTCGAGGTGTGAATATTCGTACTTTACTGCCCTTGATTCGGGAGAGCCATTTTAAAAGTGCACTCAAATCTTCGATTCCCTGCTGTAACAAAATGCTTGCCGGGATGAAATCGGCAGACATATAAAACTGCTTTATAAAAGCTTCTATTATTTCTCCCATCTCCACATTTTCTGTTTTTTCAAGCATAAATTGCCCCGTCCCAGTTATTGCCCCGTTTCGTATATAAAGAACTTGTGCTATAGCTTCACTGTTACACTTTACAAAGGCTAAAACATCCTGATCATGCTTATCCGTTGAAACGATCTTCTGCCCTTGCATTATCCTTTCTACTGATGCAACACGATTTCTTAAAACCGTCGCTCGCTCAAACTCCAAGCTGTCGGCAGCCTCAATCATTCTAGCCTTGAGTTCCTTAAGTAGAATCTCGTATTTCCCTTCCAAAAATCTGCAAACTTGCATAACCATATTCTTGTAGTCGTCTTTATCTATATTACCTCTACAAAGCCCTTGACATTGATTTATGTGAAAATATAGGCAAGGTCTGCTATGAGCAGAATTCCCAATTTTTTTATTGCACGACCTTATCGGGAATATTTCCCTTATGAGTTCCAAGGTTTCCCTTACGTCTTTTGAGCTTAAATAAGGGCCGAAATATCTTGCGCTATCTTTTTCTATCTTGCGAGCAAAAAGGAGCCTTGGATACTCATCAGCGACCGTAATTTTAATATAGGCATAGCTCTTGTCGTCTTTTAGTGATACATTGTATTTGGGCTTATGTTTTTTTATGAGATTGCATTCAAGTATAAGCGCTTCCAATTCCGAATCGGTTAGAATAATTTCAAAGTCATGAATCTTTTCTACCATTAAACTTATTCTATGCGAATGACCGCCTGAATTTCGAAAATACTGTCTCACGCGGTTTTTAAGCGACACAGCCTTCCCAATATACAATATATCATTTAAGACATCTTTCATAATGTAAACGCCTGGACCATCAGGCAGGTTTTTTAGCTTTTCTTTCAAAGGATCATTACACACATTACACCAACCCGGGTTATTATTTTCATAACACAATTCTATAAAAAAAGAAGCCTTTTGTATAGGCTTCTTTTTTTTGTTGGTGTATTAGCTAAGCAGCGGTTTTTTAAGAATCGATAGTTTTAAAAGCGTCTGATAGACCGCAAGTGATATCGTTGCATCGACTGCATGGTGCATCATTGTACCAAGACCTGTAACGATGAATGCTTCACTTAAACTAAATCCGAAAGGTAATACCACCAAAGCTTCCAAAAGTCCATGAAGTGGCATAGTGATTATAAACACCATCCAGAAAGGCATTCCTTTTTTATATGCATATGCCCCTACTCCTCCGAAAATTGCGTGCATAAGGGCTCTTGCTGCAATAACCATAGGCAATCTCATCGCAAAACCTATGGCTGAACCTACGCCAACAAAAACAGCCACTGCCGGGTTTATTGCCATAGCAAGCATAACGGGCACATGTGAAGCAATTGTTGCCGAAAACGGTGGTATAACAATCGATAATGGCGTTCCTGCGAAAAACATGGGTATCATAACAGAGATAGCAGCTAACAGACCCCCGATGACTAAATCCTTTGTCTTCATGACATATCCCTCCAACTTCATTTATTGGTAATATTGTATGTCATGATAAGTGTAAATGCAAGTGTAATGTCAGTCAATTCTGTATATTTCGAAATAAAAATTGCCGATTAGTTTTCAATTACTATCGGCAATTAAGAGTGGTGCGCCTGACAGGAGTCGAACCTGCGACCTTTCGAGTCGGACAAGGCATGTTTATAACATTTTATAACTTACTAAAACGTAGATTTATCAAGGAAAACGAGGGATAACTTTCTGTAGATAACTATACTCATCTAAAACTTTTGTGGGAATAATGTGGGAAAATAGTAGCAGTGTTAGAAAACATATTGGGACACTTCTTATTGAGAATATTACTGGTAGAGACGAGTCGTACAATGAAAAGGTACCTATCGGTTTCGATACGATTGTGACTTTTGCTGACGAATATTCCAGATTCTGTGATGATTCCAGTCCATCAAATTTACCCTTATTCACACATGTCCAAGCAGAATAATTATCTACACGGCGCACAATTCGCTGGAATGCGGTATTAGAGGAAGCTGTGCTATAATAAGGCACATACCTATAGTTTAATATTTCAAGAGTCAACCAGTTTACAAGATACGCTGCTAATCCACAGACTATCCCAACGACCTGATTGTCCTTCTTTGGGGTGCGAACATTTAGGTTACCCAATCCTCCGCAACAGCAGCGCATAGGTCGCAATCTTCATATCCCTTATGACTTCTATACTTCTGCCGGGCATGGCCTTCGTATTTCATTCCAGCTTCTAGCATCACTTTATATGTACCATTCCGCAGCACAATTGCTTAATCTAATCGACCAGTCGCCAATCAGCCTTATAAATCGTTCGTATTAACTTGAAAACCCAGGCGGTGACTCGCTTTATTAGGCATCAACGCCTTCTCGTCCTCGGTTAACAGCTTATAGATGTCGCGGAACTCCTTGTCCGTGACATTACCTTTGCCCAACGCTTTCAGTGCCTAAAGAACAAGCGCAGCTTAAATGATATGTAAATAATTTCGATTTTATTGTCTGTGAGTTTGAATTTTAACGTTATTCCCTCTGATTCATAAGTCTTATATGGCCCGTCGCTGACATAGAGTCAGACAGGAGGCTCCCGTGTGAACAGGCCAAGCGTGTTCAGCGCAGTGTCGCCGCACAGAACAATAGTACAGCCGTAATTTCAGGCAATCGCCTTTGCGATGTCGTCGGAGCGGGGCGGAACGTTCTTGTTCAAAAGCTCACTAAAGTGGGGCTTGACATAGAAACTGCGTATAATGTGAAGCGACTCACTTGTTTCTTCAATGCGAGTTTGGCACTTGTTGATTTTTGATTCATATGCTAAATCGAAAAAGTCAGTAAGAACAAAAACAATTGAATTCTCAACTGTCAGCTTAACGTCAGCGACATGTCAAGGCAAGTTACTGAGGAAGTCAGATAACCAAGTGATATAATATCTACTCCCGTATTGGCCACTTCAAGCAATCTATCATATGTGATTCCGCCGGATGCTTCAATCAATGTTCTTTTCGCTATAAGTTTTACTGCCGCTTCCATATCAGCAGCGCTCATATTATCGAGCATGATAATATCCACTCCGCAATCGAGCGCTTCTTTGACCTGTTCAATGCTTGCAGTTTCGACTTCAATTTTTGTCGTAAATCCGGTATTGCGTCTTACGCGAAGCACAGCCTCGGTCAGAGTACCGGCTCCTTTTATGTGATTATCCTTAATCAACACCATATCTGAAAGATTAAAACGATGATTAAGGCCGCCGCCTATCCTAACGGCATATTTTTCAAGAATCCGCAAGCCAGGTGTGGTCTTTCGGGTATCTGTTATTCCGGCATGAGTGTGACTAATCAATTCTGTCGCATTCTTTGTAGCCGTTGCTATCCCGGACATTCTTTGGAGAAAGTTAAGGGCAACTCTTTCCGCTGTCAGAATAGCCGAGATTTTACCTTTTATATGAGCAATTTTATCCCCTATATCAATCAAATCCCCGTCATTTCGCAATGCCTTGAATTCGAGTGTCCTATCAACCTGGGCAAATACTTCTTCCGCAATGAACATTCCTGCCAATATTCCTTGTTCTTTTGCGGTTATGAAAGCTTCTCCACTCTCGTTACCAAAAATACTTTTGGTAGTTAAGTCTCCGTTCCCAATATCCTCACGCAAAGCCTGTGTTACAATATCCCTGTATACTACGTGTTCCAAAGCATTAGCCTCCTTAATTCGCGCACCTTCTCAGAGTGGCAACAACCTGAATTTGTACTCTCAACAATACGGCTCTCCCATAGCTCATCCTCTTCGGGATAATCCGCTCTATAGTGGCATCCGCGACTTTCAGTCCTCAAAAGAGCACTATCAACCATTGCTTTTGCGGTTATAAAAAGGTTTTTCATCTCGAATGCCACGCGATCCTTTAGTTTCGCATTAAATATCTTTTCATTATCTCTTAAAAACCTCTTTACGACTAAGAGCCCCTGTTCATTGCGATAAATACCTACATATCTAAACATCAAAATCCGTAAACTCTCAAAAGTTCGTCTGAAACTTGTGGAATCGGTGAGCATCATTTTATTTTCTTTTTGATAATCGTCGCACTTAAACTTTGTCAAAGGCTGCTTAGCCGTTTTTTCTATATGTTTGACGGCTCTATCCGCAAACACCAATGATTCAAGAAGCGAATTGCTGGCTAAGCGATTTGCCCCGTGCACACCGGAACATGCGACTTCACCGCAAGCATAAAGTCCGTCAAGACTGGTTTCGCCCCATAAACCCGTCTCTATCCCGCCAATCATATAATGAGCGGCAGGCGTAACCGGTAAAAGAACCTTTGCCAAGTTAAAACCATATTCCATTGTTTTTTTATAGATCGAAGGAAAGCGATCTTTCAAAAAGCTTTGATTTCGAGCGGTAATATCGATATATACGCAATCCTTGCCATATTTTATCATCTGGTCAAGAATAGCTCGCGAAACAACATCTCGAGGTGCCATTTCAGCCATATCATGATACTCGGGCATAAACCTTTTTCCTTCCGGATTCTTAAGTAAAGCTCCCTCGCCTCTAAGTGCTTCTGATATAAGCATATATTCGTTTTCCGATACCTTAAAAGCAGTCGGATGAAATTGCATGAATTCCATGTCAACTGTCTTTACTCCCGCTTCATAAGCCATGGCTATGCCGTCTCCCGTTGCGGCTTTTGAGTTTGTGCTGCATGAAAACACTCGTCCTGCGCCTCCTGTTGCAAGCATAACGCAAGAGCCGTGATAAATTTGACCCGAAAGTGTCCTTACCCCTATAGCTTTCGAATCGCTCACTAAAAGTTGAGTCGCAAAAGTATTTTCCAATATATCAATGTTTTGTCCCGTAAACAGCTTTTTCTTCAATGTATCGTGTAATGCCATGCCGGTCGCATCACCGTTCGCATAAACAATCCGGTTTTCAGAATGTGCCCCCTCCCTTCCCAAAGCAAACAGACCCCGATCCATACAAAAAGGCATACTCATCTCAGAAAGCTGTTTAACAATAAATGGTGCATTTTCAGCCAATATTTTGACAGCTTCAACATTGCAATGTCCATACCCCGCCATAATTGTATCAATCATATGCTTTTTCGTGCTGTCATTTTCTCCTATGGCGGCTGCGATACCTCCTTGAGCCATATAGGTGTTGCAGTCATTTAATCGGCCCTTTGTTATTATACACACTTTGGCAAAATGTGATGCTTTTATAGCTGCGTACATTCCTGCCACACCACTGCCTACAATAATCAGATCATAAATAAAAGGATTTTCGTCATATCGCATCTTCATATCCAAAACCCTATACGACAGCAAGCATGCGCTCAAGCGGTATGCGTGCGGCTTCTAATATCGGCTTTGCAACGCTTATTTGCGGCTGCATATTTTCAAGTGCATTGCATATGCTGTGAAGATTGGTTTGCTTCATGTTCGGGCATATCAGCCCTTGTGAAAGAAGAAAGAATTTCTTTTGAGGATTTTCTTTTTGAAGGCGATGAATAAGCCCCATTTCGGTACCGACAATTATTTTATGGAAATCTGTTTCACGGGCAAATTTTATCATCTCTCCTGTAGAAAGAGCAAAATCCGCGGCAGCTACAACCTCCGGCCGACATTCGGGATGTATTATTACAGTGGCGTCGGGATGAACCTTTCGTACCGCTTCTATATCTTTTAGCTCAACACAATGGTGCGTTATGCAATAGCCCTCCCAAAGAATAATGCGTTTACCGGTCTTTCCGGCTACATGAATACCTAAGTTTTGATCGGGTACAAATAATATCTCATCAGCCTGCAATGAATTGACAACCTTAACCGCGTTAGAGGATGTTACACAAATATCGCTCTCCGCTTTTACCTCGGCAGTAGAGTTTATATATGTTACGGTAACTGCTTTTTTATGACGGGATTTCTTTTCCCTTAGCTCATCCGCCGTGATCATATCGGCAAGAGGACAGCCAGCGAGAATTTCAGGCAACAGAACAATTTTCTCCGGCGCAAGAATCGCAGCCGTTTCAGCCATGAAATATACTCCGCAAAAAACGATAACATCCGCTCCGGATCGCGCTGCTACACGGCTTAACTCCAATGAATCCCCAACGAAATCAGCTATATCCTGTACTTCGCCAATCTGGTAATTATGAGCTAATATTACTGCGTTTCGCAGTCTTTTCAGCTCTGTGATCCTATGTGCAATCTCTGTTATACTCATTTCCACCACCTAAAACTCCTTAATAATGATAGAAAAGTATACAGTCGCATTATTGTCTTGTCAAGTGTAAAGACATTTCAACAATTTTGGCCAAGTCAAAAACGGCGATTCAGCAAAACCACCTATTGCTGCAAGGCAACCACACAAAGCCAAAAAGTGGCTTGTTTCAAGATTTTCCAGGCAAAATAAAAACCATTCACCGACACAATCTTTTGTATCAATAGATGGTAGATTATTTGCTGGAGGCGAGCCGTACCATGACAGGATGCAACTCTTATCGAATTACCTCTCTAATAATAAACTATCGGCATAAAAATTAATAGCAGATTATTATTAGAGTATCAAAGCCTTTGCTCTCCGTTCAGCCATTTTGTAAAACCCCTCATGAGGACCTATCATGAAAACTAAACAAACCTTTTCCTTCTCCAACACCACATAGGCCGCTCGGTAAGCCACTCCCTTGAGAGAGAACTCTAAAGCCCTATCATCTCGCAAAGAACCTTTTAACGAATGACCTGAATACGGGTTTTGCTTGAGTACAAGAATTTCTATGGCGGCCTTCTCAATCAGATCTCTTAAACCAAGCAGATCTTTTTCTGCTGCCCTAGTGAGGCGCACCTCAAAACAACTATTCATTAAGGCGAATACCTTGTTCTTGAGCGTATTCTTCTATAGTCTTAGTATGATCATCTCTGTATTCTCTGATAGCGTGTTCAGCCAGAATATCAAAAGGGTTTACCACCGGGGCCAATCGTAATTGGTTATTTTGAGGATCATGTTTGAGGAAAACAGTATCGCCTATATCTACCCCTAGAGTTTGCCTCATACTTCTTGGCAAAGTAATCCGACCTTTATTATCTATTCTTGCGGCTATTACGACATTTTTCTTTACATTAGCCATATTGTCAACTCCTTGTAGGATAATCCCACTCGTCAGCATTATAACCTTTTTTTGTTTCAACGTCAAATTTATTTGCATTCTATGTTGATTGTTTGGTTTACTTTTGAGTCAAACCTGGTCCTTTCGAGTCGGTTAAGGTATGTTTATAACATTCTAAAACTTACTAAAACGTAGATTTATCAAGGAAAACGAGGAATAACTTTCTGTAGATAACTATACCCATCTAAAACTTTTGTGGGAATATTGTGGGAAAAAAGCAGATGTATAAGAAAACAAATCGAGAACACTTCTAATTGTGGATATTAATGGCAAGTGTATGCGATAAACCGGTCGGCAACGCCAATGGTATAACTTGGAGTACAGTATTTGGTTGAACGGCTGATATGAGGATAAACAAACCTATTGGTTCTCCACGATTCTTGAATTGGTTCGGAGAAGAGCGAAAATATCAATTCAAAGCCCAGATGAATGTGCCGACGACTTGGAGGATGAATAAAAGGATGACCTTAAGGAAACTATTGGTAGAGGTCGCCAATCCTTTTTGCGCCTATGGGGGGGTGAAGGCTGGTGGCAGCGTTATGCAGGCACTACAAGGAATCAGTCTCAGTAGACCACTCTTAATTATTGCCATAAAGCGTGTTATTTGCCAATTTACGCAAACTTTTTTCAGGCTTAAAATTATACCGCGAGAGGCCTTTATGGGGCATTGCTTTATCCTTTTAAAAGAAGGTCAGGTAAACCTGACCTTCTACAATTATTGAC
>Ga0209616_1000164_pt1 | contig 20753 bp, 23 predicted proteins | sample FlocCalmetaG_FD_184153 | JGI IMG/M metagenome (GOLD analysis project Ga0209616, IMG submission 184153) | Freshwater bacterial and archeal communities from Indian Creek, Illinois, USA - Floc-Cal metaG (SPAdes) (version 2) | ecosystem: Environmental > Aquatic > Freshwater > Unclassified ...
CCCATCGTTATGTATATGGGAATAGTGTGGGAAAACTAAAAATAACGAGAAATTAAAAACCCCTGTAATGCTCGATACTACAGGGGTTCTGGCGTGCCCGGAGGGAGTTGAACCCCCAACCTTCTGATCCGTAGTCAGGCACTCCTTGTATTATTTAACATTATATAACATTGACTAGCCTTATTTATCAAGCTTTTTTGGGCGTCAACTTTTTATTTAACACTATCTTTTATTATCCTTTTATGATTGCTCCGTTTGAAGAATGTTTGAAGTTTTTCTTCAAACGAAAGTCAGACACTCGTTGGCTATGCCGCTTTGGTTTGTTCAGCCGTTCAATTCATGTTTTTTGTACACCTGCACAGTCTGTGAAATGCAACATGTTAAACATTTTTCTAACGACTATAATTTATGTTGTATAGGTGTAAAATCCTGTGAAAACAGAACATTTATAACATTTGTTGTTATCCTGAAAGCGCAAGACTGATAATGCCAAGAACAGCAACAACAGCCATCGCTATAATCCAAAGGCGCCTTTTTATCATTATACTCTTGATATCCCTCATAATCAACCGCCTTTGATTATCATAAGCCTCAGCTTCCAATTTCGAACTTAATATTTCGGCGTGTCGTTGCTTATCCCGTATCCGCATGGCTGTCAAGGTTTGGTCTATCATGTCCGCAATACGTCTTTCGGTAATCTGTAACGAAAGCTTCATATCTTTTATATTACAATCTAAACTATTAAAGCGCTTTTCTTGATTATCCATAATAACCTCCTCTACTTACAATGTTTTAGCAAAAAACACTTCCCTTAGCAAAAAGAGTTTGCCCGTTAAGACCGGTTATTTTAATAGTGTATTTTTTGTTGCTTTTGCGGTTCGTTTTTTCGTAATTAGAAGAAGCATCACATTATAAAAAGGAAGGAGGGAATATAATGACGAAAACATTAAGAGGACGTGAAAAATTCGAGGTTATTAAAATATGGGATTTCCCTGTATTATTAACCAAGGATCGCGTAAGTCGTGTCGAAACTGAACTATTAAGGAGAAGATTTCCGTCGGTTTTTGTGTATCACCTTCGGGGAACAAACGAGGACGAGAAAACCCCAAACACCATTGAACTCAGCGTTTTTATGAATTTCGCCGGAACAGTAATGTCGGTCATACCACTTTTGGGGAAGATCGACAATTGTAAGCTTATTGGCGAATCAGGTCTTCGTTATACGACAGAACGCATGACACTAGGAGAGTATTTTACACTTTATGATAAAAAAGGAGGATAATAAGATGGGATTAGACTGGATATCCGTTGTGCCTATTACTAGAGAGGATCAGGAAAGCTATATTAAAACTCATCATTCTAAGGATTTAGAAAAAGAGTCGATGGACTCGTTGGTTGAAACACGCGCTCCGAGGTTTAAAAAACCGTGCATGCTTGTCGGAGCGAGAAAATGGAAAGAGGCGCCTGATTTCGTAGAACACGTTATTACAGTTTACGAACACAGAAAAAACAGCGACAAACCACTAACCATCGAACAAGTTACGGAACTGTTAGCTGACGAAATAGCGTGTCATGCTTGTCCGTTTCTTCAGGATTTAAAAGGTGCGTGTGTCCAAAACAGTCCTTTTCTGGGGCTTACCGTTTCTTCGTGTGACTTTCGCGGGAAAGTTGTTAGCGCAGATGAAGGAATTTCTGTTCGCTTTCGCAATTTAGCCTATGAAGATTTAAATTGCAAAGAAATGGTGAGTTTCGCTTATGAGCTCGAAAAAGAAACAAATCGCTTAAAAGAGAACGAATGCTTCAAAAAAATATCGTACAGCGAATACACAAAACAATTTAACAAAAATTCTTATAACGCATTTAGAGAAACGAGTCCGCTCTCTAAGGAAAGTTACGAAAAAGCCCTTCATTGGAGAGAACAAAACCTCAGAGATGCAATTCATTGGCTTCGAACCTGTGCTAAATACGGTATAAGCATGACGGCAAACTACTAAAGGCATAAAAGAGACGACTTAAATCGTCTCTTTTTTTTAATTTGCGCCAGTTAATGGCGATTTTTAATGATTTATAGTATAATATAAAGGAAAGGAATTACTAAAAAGGAATTAAGGGGGAAAAGAAATGATGGAATGGGAATGTTACATATGCGGAACCGAGATGGAAGAAAGAATCGTCTCAACGACGGCGGGATGGGGGAAATATACATTAACCATAGAGGGCGTTAAGGCTTATGTCTGCCCTGAATGTGACGAGACAATATATTCGCCCGGAGAAACTCGCATATTACAAGAGCTAGGGAAAAGCTTATCCGCCTTAAGTGGCGAGAAACGCCCCGATACGCTCAACGTTTCCGAAGTGGCCGACTTATTACGCACAAGCAATCAATCGGTATATAACATGATAAAAGACGGACAGTTGCGCGCCTTGAAAGTGGGGCGCGAATGGAGATTTAATCGCAGGGATATAGCAAGAAAAGCCAAATGACCAATTAGATTGGTCTTACCTGCGTTCTTTAATAATTGTTTCGACATAGGCAAGAACCGCATCAGCAATCTCCCGCCTATAAGGCTTTTCCTCACTAACCACATTGTCGTAAACCAACGGCATCCCATCTTTCTCTGCCAATCGGTTTAACATACGGATACTGGATATTGCCGCATTATGTCTATCACTTCTGTTTTTATCCATTCTGGAATAAAGGCTCTGCCACTCCTCTCTACCCATGTCTTTGGGATTGTACAGCATAAGATTGGTTTCCATCTCATAAATCGCATAATAATATTCACAAAACGACTTCAGGCAACCCCGAATAAATTCAACTATTTCGTCATCATCTCTTGCCGTCCGGATCAGTTTCTCTAAAATCTCTCTATTAATCATAAAGCCCTTTCCGTTTACTCTCTTCTACTGATTTCTCTGCCTTTGGCATCCAATAACACCGCCGGATCGCCATCGTTATTCCAAATATGCGATCGTGTCCAGAGTAACCTGTTCGACCCCGCCATTGCATTAGGCCCACTAACTACAGAAATGCTTAAGCCGACAGGAACAGTTGTACCGGAAGGGAATACGAACCTTTGATTACCCGTTTCGCTAATCAATATCCAACCAGAAACATCTATACTGTTTGCGCTTCTGTTTTTAACAGTAACCGATTCGGCTCGCAAATCAACCGAAGAAATTACTATACCCGAAACAAGCTCAACTTCCGGCGCGACATCCACCCATAATCCTTTGTTGTCGTCTCTAGCCTCTCGTTCAAACCCGGCAAACATATCGGCGTATTTTACGTTTGGCGCTATTGTCATCGTTTGCGCATAACCTTGAAGTAACAGTTCGGCATTGAACATCTTTGCTCTAACTTCGGCTTCATTATCGTTTACCGGTTGAACAAACCAGACATACGCAAGAAGTCGTCCAAACCTATCACGCTCAGAAATATCCATCTCGAGAAAAACGGTTTTACCATTAAGCCTTCTTTGAGTAAACGCCGCAGCTTCTTTACCAAATGGTTCAACCTCGCGTGTGCTCTCGGGAGTATCGACACCAATAAGGCGCACAATTTGCTCTTTTCCCGATTCAAAACGCACGCGGATAGTATCACCATCCGTAACGCCAATCACCCGCACAGACGCGATTTTTGTAACAACCACGGCCACTTCATCGGTGGTGATCGAGACGGTTCTTGTCAGTCCATTCCACACTACTTTTGCGCCGAGGCTTTCGGCAATAAACCTTGTTGGTACCATCGTCCTACCACTTATAACCGTGGGAGGCGTATCAAGAGAGACTGCGTTGTTGTTTATCCTTGCAACGGGATTGTCGATTTGTAATGTAACTGTCGTCCCATTTCTTTTGCCGGTTATTGTTTGTGTTCTGGCGTCCCACTCAACAGACGCGCCGAGCGCCTCAAATATTGCCCGTAAAGGTACAAGAGTTCTGCCGTCACGAACAACCGGCTGCGTTTCCATAACCAAGGCGCGTCCGTTAACGGTTACTCCAATTGGTTCGATTGCTATTGCGACAACAGAACACGACAACAGGAACAAAACGACAACAAGAGCGACCAGATTCTTTTTCTTTAACACAACAGTACCCCCTGAGTTTATTTGTTTCTATTTACGAAGTTTATAAAGCGCATTTTGAAACTTAACTTTGACATATTTCCTTTATATTATACACAAACTGACAACATTTAGCTATGTTTAGGAACGCAACCTACTCCTTAATGCGCAAGAGCAACGAGAAAATAGCAACATTGGATTAATCTCGGATACATTGAACTAGTCTTGGATACATTGGATTAGTTTTGGATACATTGGATTAGTTTTGGATACATTGACTTTTACCAGGATACGTGCTTTGAAAACTCGCTATACATGATTTCATACATGCCTGTAGATAACAGGTGTATTTCAAAAGCATTAAGTTGTTTTTTAATGCGAAATTATATATATTGAGAGGAGACCATTATGCTTGACAGAAAAACGATTTTTGAGTGGCTCGAAGAGAGCGAGCAGAAACCCCAATACTTGAACGAGCTCGGAACGCTTATCGGCACAAGGGAAGGAGGGGTTTTCTATGTTCTTGAGTACAATGGAACGGGTAGGAGGGGCTGGAGCATCGCAGATGGTGTGTTACAGGAGCTACAGGCTTTCAAAGAAGTAACAACATTACTTTTAAGCGGGAGGGACGAGGAAGCATTTATTATTTTGGGCAAAAAAAATAAACTCCTTTTGGATTTACAAAATCGGGCTGCACCATACAGAGTTGACAAACACGAAGTGAGGAGCTGCTTTATCGATCATGAGAGCTTGTTTCACCATTTGCACGAGCTGCACGTGAGCCCAAGAACCCTTCCGGTCGAAAAGTGGAAACCGATAAAACTGAAAAGGAAAAGAAAATCCTCTGCTAACAAACCCTAGAGCATTGCAAAAATGGCACAGTTTGAGCTGTGCCATTTTTTTTGGTCTGTATTTGCTTGTAAAATTATCCCGGTCACAAAACCTCCTAAAGCTTATTTTTTAACCGCAAGCAAGAGTCAGGAATGCGGGCTTTTGACTTTATGTATTACTGCCGGCAATTCCTGTTCATCATCGAACCCCACAGGGATTGGCGCTAACCAATGCAATACGAGTTTTTGTTCATCTGTTTTTGGCCCTGTCCGAAAATGATGCCAATGCGCACGTCTGATATGCGGACGAGGACTTGCATGAGTTCCGCCCATTTCTTTATGCTGCATTTCTTCGTTACGGTATTTGCGGATACTTGCCCCGATTCGTTCGCCAACTGTCCATACCCGCGCCTCTTTCGGAACATCAACCTGGCCGCTCATACGAACGCGTGTATTTGGATGACTAGGCCTGACAGGAATATCGGCATTTTCGGCACAAAGGTATAAAACCAACTGGAGAAACGGAGCGATCATATCTGCTTGCGCCTTTCCAAATGCCGGCATGTTAGGTTTCAACTTTTTCGGAATGTATTTTGCGGATTCTTCACCAAATCTCACCATAGATTCTTCTAATGTCCAATCACCCAAATGTAACGGTACAGGTACGTTAGCTCCTGTACTGCTTACTAAAAGCAACCTTAGCTCAGTACGATTATTCGCAATATCACTTTCAAGATGCGCAAAAAAACCTTCTACATTAATATCGCCTGACTTAAAATTGTTAGTCTCAATGTAAACACACCATTCGGGCAATCGTTTCAGCGTTTCACAAGGGATATTCCCTTCAAACGGTTGACCGATAAGAGCAATAAACAGTTCGGAATCAAAACGGTATACCCCTTGAGAGACGCGCCACGTTGCTAATGCCGTGACAGACGCAGGGCTTAACACAGGATCAAGAAGCGTTTCTGTGGCCGAATTCATATTGCTTGTTATGGCGCGCCCCGCAGCAATCGGCATATAACACCAATCAGGCCAATTAAGAAGAGCTTGTTCCTTTCCTCTTCGGAAGTGCTTAATACGCTCCCAAATACCAGGGCATCTGCGGGACAACTCTTTCAGCAGCGCTTTAGGTTTTAGGCTGGATACGGTTTTGTCGGACATTTTCCACTTCCCTTTCTGCCACACTTTTACACAAGCTTCCTGTCCTTTGTAAAAGTTTTATCAAAGTGATTCTTGCAACGCCTACATTGGAACAAAACCTCATAAAAAAGGCGTTCTCCGGGGATATATTGTTCTACCGTGCCGACAACCTTATATTCGTGTTTACGTTCCAGCTCCACCAAAATCGAAATGTCTTCCGTGTATTTTAAGGTTTTGTTTTTAGTTTTTTTGAGAACATTTTGTAGCAATAAGGGCATTGGTTGAACTTAAACCAATTATAAAGCCGATCGAAAAAACGAGGTCTCACAATTAACAAAAAAGAAGCAATAAACGCCGAGACAACCAACAAATTAAGCGCCGGCATGAAATATGAGAAGATTTCATAATATGAATACGATTGGTGATAGTTGAACAGGGGATTAGGAGAACCAACCGTTGGCGCTAAAATTGTCAAGAGGAGAAAAAAGAAGGAAACAACAAGCGTTTCTGCGAAAAAAACCTTAAGAGCGCCCTTTATTTTCTGAAGAAGCGATGTTGCCTTGTTTTTCACCTTAGACATCACAATCTCTAGCTTGGCGTTTATTTTCCCTTGGAGACTGGTAGTGTATGCAGGGTCTTTCTTTTCCAGTTCAAGAACAATCGTTCTTCCGCGCGATTCAATGGCCTTGATCACATTCTTCAAATATTCGTTTAGCTCTGCCTCATTTTTAGGCAAGAAACGGTCAGGATTTGCGAGAGATATATTTTCCTCTTTTAAGATTTCTTTGTGTCCTTTAAACAAAGGAATTATGTTATAGTTTTCATCAACGTAATCGTTGAGGTAAAACGTGTCGATATAGCTTTCAAACGTGGCGCTATCTGTGCTTTCTTTTATTAGTTTTAGGGACAAATCAAAATAATCATAAACAAAATATTTCCCGTTTTCGGAATTGTAGCCGCGATATTGGTTAAAAGACTTTTGGTCGCTACCATTTAAAAGAACAGGCACCAACGTAAAGTTACCAACAGAGTGAGTTAATGAGGCGAATCTCCTGAGGAAAGCATTGTGATTTGTTTTCTCAACGTCTCCGTTGTAAATTTTAGTGGCTTGACTGTAAGTAGTGGCAAAAGAATTCATCGTGTCGCTTCCGAAATAACCCCACCGTTCGCTAAGACTTTTACTGATTTGAGACGGAATCTTGTTCCTTGATTCATAGCTCCAACCCCACAAACGACTGTATATCGAGTCTGTGAGAGAACACGTCCCGTTTGAATTGTCGCAATCGAACTTGATATTACTATCCTTATCGGCATTGTTATTCCTGTAACGGCGGAACTTTAATATGGGATCCGTTTCCGTTCTTACATCTTTCCATGGAGCTTCGTTTTTGAAATCATAATCAACAAGGTTTTTAATACTATCCATATTAAGCATAAACAATCCTCTGCTTTCTGATTCGCCTCATTTGGTTCTTAAACGCTTTTGCTGCAATCGGCGGTCATTTTAAAAGTTTATACACCCTCCTTCTTTTGTCGTACTTGGCGGCTCCATGTTTATTTGACGTATCGCTGAACACGAAATCTATAATTGTATTATTTGAATCAACAAGCGGAACGTGAAAATTAACCTTGTACGCAACGTCGAGTAAATTTTTTCCTATCAGCGGAGCAACCTTTTCGTACTCATGCTCAACAAACTCATCTGATTCATCCGCAAAAATTGCTAATAATAATTTCTCTGAGTCCTTCATAGTTTTTCCCTCCCCAGATCAATTTCCGTAACTGCAATTTCGAATTGTAATTGTTGAACACCTGTCAGAGCATAATGCGTGGCAGAGAAGAAGTTTGGAGTAAGAGCCGGATTAACCCGCCTTTTACTGCTCGGAAGAAGACTAAACGGAGCAAGTAAAACTCGAATCATGCTGCCGATCGCCTGCTTCAGCACATTCTTCTCAAGGTATAAAGGATCGTCCTTACTCGTGTTGTGATAATTGAAATCCTGCAAAGTGCTCGTTATTTTATCCAACTCTTCTGCGCATCCCGATAGGGCCGGTTTCCCTTGCTGACAGGATTTAATCATACTTAACAGCGTTTCAGGATCCCTCAGGAACTCGAACACCTGCTGAGCGTCAGCGTTATCGGCAAATTTCTGATATTTAGGGTACGCGACAATGAAATCACGATAACTGGGCAACAACTCCTTTCCTGATTTTTGACTCACCAAATTTTGAAACCTCATTGTATTTTTCCTCCTGTTTTATTTATTAGGTACGTATCGTAAGCTACAATATGCTTCCTAGTAAGATAATATCATAACCAAAAAACGTTGTCAACTTTTAGGAAAATATTTTTTTGTTTATATTATTGCTTGGCACTATTACGAAATTCGCCGTTTCGGATCTGCCAAACATCCGGTTATGGAGATTGCGTTTTTGTCTAGCATTTCTATTACAGCATTTGTCGCCCATCCGTTTGGCAAAAGCTTTATAATACTGGCATAAAAATTAACAGCCTCAACAGGCGTAACGGCAGGATCAGATATTGCTTCGATTTTATAGTTAGTACAAGTAACGACTCCTTTGGGAAGGATGCGTATTTGTAATTCTCCGCTATACTTAAACTGGTGATTAAATTGGCCCATTTTTTCTCCTTAAGTTTATAGTTCAATTGCCTTGCTTTCTTTCAAATTCCCTCGCACGCCGATAAAACGTGCTTCTTGAAAGATTTAACTTTGACATTGCTCTTGTTGCTGTAATCTCTCCGGCTTTCCATGACTTATAAATGGTTTCAAACTTTGGTTTATCAATTTCGATCTTCTTTCTTCCGCTATATTTGCCAAGCTGTTTAGCGATCGCGATACCTTCGGATTGACGCTGAAGTATATAGTCACGTTCAAGCTCAGCAATCGCGCCAAACACGGTAAGCATAAACTTTCCTGCCGGTGTCGCTGTGTCTATATTTTCCTTCTTGCTTACAAACTCCACACGTTTTTCCTTTAGAAAATTTACCATATGCAACAGCTCCCGCGTGTTTCTTGCAAACCGGCTTATGCTTTCGACAATCACAACATCGCCTTCACGCACATACTCAAGAAGGTTTTTCAGCTCCTGCCTATCCATATTTTTCCCGCTCACTTTATCTATAAAAACCTTATCAACGCCCATTTCCTGCATCAAAACTTCCTGACGGGCAGTATTTTGTTCCGCTGTACTTACACGGACATATCCGAATTTCATCTTTTTACACCAACCCTACGTATTTTTCAAAAAATAACATAAGCCTTTCTAATATGGTTTGTTTTATTGCCGTTCGGCTGTTGTCAGTAAAACGAGAAACGGGCGGCAGGATTCTATCTACGTCCATGCCAAATGTTTTTATCTCACCATCTCTAAACGAACTTGCTATAAACTTAAGCGTTTCGTCCGGCTTTAGGTTTTCTGACTCAATGATTTCCAACAAATCCTTTTCCTTTTGTTTCTCAACAAATATGAGCCATTCTGCTTCTACACTACTGGTGGCATCGACCTGCTTAATAAACTCCTGTATAAGCTCTCTTTTACTGCGAAGCTTAATGCTCGCGTTAATGCTTTTGTCGATAGTTGTGAGTATGTCTTTATCAGTACAATTAGATTTATAGTATTTTTCTACGAGCATGATGATATAGTCAACATTAACCTCTATTTGCTTTATAAGCTCAATCTCAAACACTATATCGCTCTTTATGCTCTTTTTGTCTTCGTCTTTTTCCTTAGACAATTCTTGATAAAGATCAATATACTTGCTCTGATAGTCTTGAAATTCTCTTTCAGACAATATTTCATTACCCTCAAATTCATCAAACGCAGTTAATATGTTTCTTAGCCTCAGAATCGAACCAAAAAGCCGTATGAACCCTTCTTTTGCCTCTTCCCCTATGATGTCCTTTTTAAGCGGGTATGCTTTTTTGAGCAAACTCACAAGTTCAACATATCCTGGCTTATATTTATCCGCATCAGTATATCCGTTATAATATTCATTATAAGTTCTTAATAAAGCTATCTGGCCTGTTTCTTTATTGCCAAACAAAGCTATAGCCTCATCAGTCGCTTCCTTTAAATCTCTAAAGCAAACAATATTTCCAAAAGTTTTGACCGAATTCAAAATGCGGTTAGTTCTGGAAAACGCTTGTAAAAGCCCGTGCTGTTTAAGGTTCTTGTCTATCCAAAGAGTGTTTAGCGTTGTTGCGTCAAACCCTGTCAAGAACATATTTACTACTATAAGTATATCTATCTCGCGATTTTTAACTCTTTGAGAAATATCTTTATAATAGTTTTGGAATTTATCCTGCGAAGTGTCAAAGCTTACACCAAATATCTTGTTATAGTCTATTATGGCCTCATCAAGAAAGTCTCGTGAACTTTTGTCGAGACTGTTAGTATCAAGGCTTTCATCCAGCAATTCATTTTCTGTGCCATCTTCGTTTGGGCTAAAACTGTAAATGGTCGTAACAACAAGGTTTCTGTTACGCTCAGCTAATTGCCTTTTAAACTCGTTGTAGTATTTTATAGCCATACTTATAGATGATGTCGCGAATATCGAGTTAAAGCCCGCTACACCCCTGCCATTAAAAGAGTAAAAGCTGTTACGCTTTGTTTTTTGGTCAAACCTTTCGATAATATAGTTCGTTACTTCACGAACACGCTCTGGCGCTTCCATGAACTTTTCAGTATCGGGGGAATTGACTGCCTTACCCGTTTCGGTATTTGTTACTTTCATCGTATTGATATAATCGATCCTGAAGGGCAATACATTTCCGTCATTTATTGCGTCCGCTATTGTATATGAGTGTAACTTTTCTCCGAATGTCTGTTCAGTAGTTCTGAACTGTGAAGCCTCCCTGCTGTTTGCGACAAAAATCGGCGTACCCGTAAACCCAAAAATATAATAATTCTTAAACGACTTAATAATTTGAGAATGCATAACCCCAAACTGTGAACGGTGGCATTCATCGAAAATCAGTACAGTAGGTTCTTTATACACCGCATGATCTATTTTTTTCTTTATAAAAACTCCTAGTTTTTGAATTGTTGTAACTACAATTTTGACATTGGGATCTTCAAGCTGTTTTTGCAATACCTTTGTATTATTGTTACCGTTAGCCGCACCCTTCTCGAACCGGTCGTATTCTTTCATGGTTTGATAATCTAGGTCCTTACGGTCTACAATAAATATTACCTTGTCTATAAAAGATAGCGTCGTGGCTAGTTGTGCAACCTTGAAGCTTGTGAGCGTCTTGCCTGAGCCTGTGGTGTGCCAAACATAGCCCCCTGCGTTTATAGTGCCGGTTTTTTTGTAATTAGTGGCGATATTAATCTTGTTAAGTATTCGTTCGGTAGCTGCAATTTGATACGGGCGCATAACCAAAAGTAATTCGTCCGATGTGAATACACAATAACGAGTCAAAACGTTTAGAATCGTGTGTTTAGACAGAAAGGTCTTAGTGAAACCCATAAGATCCGCAATTATACGATTACTTGCGTCCGCCCAGAAGCTTGTGAACTCAAAACTGTTGCTGGTTTTTTTATCTTTGCTTTTATCATGGCCTAAAGACTCTTTTATGTGCTGGTTGCGAGTGGTATTCGAATAATACTTTGTATGTGTGCCGTTAGAAATAACAAACAGTTGTACATATTCATACAAGCCTGAAGACGCCCAAAAGCTGTCCCTCTGATAACGCTTTATTTGCTTAAACGCCTCCCGAATAGCTGAACCGCGTTTTTTTAACTCAACATGGACGAGAGGAAGCCCGTTTACCAATATGGTCACATCATAACGGGTCTCTCTTGTCCCGCCTTCTTCAGTATACTGATTAAGAACTTGAAGACGGTTATTGTGAATATTTTTTTTGTCTATCAATAATATGTTTTTTGCAATACCATTATCGCACTTAAGTATCTGAACATAGTCTTCCTGAATCTTACGAGTTTTCTCAACAACGCCCTCGTTTGCTCCTGCAATGTTCTGACTGAAAAAACTATCCCACTCGCTATCTTTAAACTTATAATTGTTGAGCAGCTCAATTTTATTGCGCAGGTTCGCAATTAAACCCGCTTCGCTCTCAATTTTTACATACTCATATCCTTGGGAACAAAGTTGTTTGATAAACTCCTTTTCCATAGCCGCTTCGCTTTGGTAATCAGCATCACGACATTCTTGAGGGATGTATTCTGTTACTACAGTTGATTCGTTTGTCACAGCGACCAGGTTATAAGTGGTCATAATATCTTCTCCTTAAATGTCAAAAGCTTATTGCGATAGTATTCATACTGTTTACGCCGTGCCGCGATTTCGGCGGGTAGACCTTGAGTAATGTCGTTGGTAAGAGAGTCGAAGCGGTCGAGGATGGAGACGATTTGGGCTTGTTTTTCAATGGGAGGTATGGGTATATAAAATTTTCGTATGTTTTCCATTGTGAGGTTTTTCATTGAAGATGATTCCATGTATTTATTTATTTGCTTAATAATAAAATCATTTGTCTGAAAATAATAACGCATAAATACAGGGTTAATATCTTTCGGTAAGAATCTAATTCTTGAAACGTTGGGGGCTAAATAATATTTATCTTCTTTGTCTATCAAAGCAACTTGACCCACTGTTCCGACATAAGTAAACAACATATCATTGATAATCAGCTTGCTTCTTGATAGTTTAGAAAAATTGCTTCCATCAATATATTTGACTTGTGAAAGATCAATATAACCTTTTTTTACATTAAGTCCACGGAGTGCAATAATTGTGCCCTCGTCAGAGTATCGTATATGCTCAGTAAACTCAAATCCGGCAAGTTTTGTAATATCTGCAATTTCCCCAAGTTTTACCCATTTAGTCTCGACATCCCCAAAATCCAATAAAAAATCCCTATAATACTCATACTGCTTCTTTCTCGCCTCAAGCTCCGCCTCAAGCTCCGCCTCAAGCTCCGCCTCAAGCGCTGTGAATTTGTCAAGGATTCGGACTATCTCTTGTTGGATTGGCAGAGGGGGGAGGGGGAATTGTAGATTTTTAATCACTTTACTATTTAGTCCCGGTATGCCTGCACCATGCTTTGCATCTTGAATGTGATTTTGTTTGTTTTTTAAGAAAAAGTACATATATCGACTAAGTGCTTTTTGAGAATTATTTTTCACAGTATAACAATGAGCACCAGCATAAAACGGAACCCCTACCCAATTTACAAAACCAGCACTTGCTCCGCCTTGACTTATGGCGATTGTGTTCGCTTCAGTATTGTAATCATCGTGATAGCCAGACGGATATATTCCGCCATTGTAAACGGGATATGCCCCTTTATCTTTCAGCGTATCCTTATTGAGTTGGCTTCCTGTTTGAATATCACACACATATCCTACAGGCTTATACTCCACCCCATCGGGACACAATTCAGCAATCAAGTCATCTAATCTACTCATGTTTTTCTGTTCCTTTCCCTTCCCTTGTCAAGATTGTCATCCTAAATTATTTGTAATACATTTTGAAAATTTTTCTGCCAATATTTTCGGAATAAATTCTTTTCTCTTAATAATGAAAGGATTTTCTCCTCCACTAAAATTTTGCGGGATAAACTTTGAATTAGTCCAAGCGAGTTGATAACGGATAAAAATTCTATTATCTAAATATCTTACTAGATAAGATATCCATGTGTCTTTTTCTGGAGATTTCACTAGAGGATGTTTTATTTGACATAGAAGGTGCTTTTTAGGATGTTTCCACCATGGGTATATTAAGCAAATTCTCTTTACTTCAGGTATGTCGAATAACGACAACATGCTATTAAAAGCTGTATATGATTCTTTTTCTATTATTTCTGTGGTGAGATCGCACGAATTTTGTGAAACAGAGGTACTAATCCAGATATAACCATGTGAATCAATATTGTACTTGATGCTGTCTGATATCTGCATAAAGTGCTTTCTTACGATTCCTTTTAACTGTTCTGTATGGTTATCATTCCAACCCTGTCGTATAGGAAAACAAAAGGCCACCGTATACAATCGGATTCCCTCCACAATAGTCGGGCGAAACATGTTATTCTCTCGACACCGCCTTGTAAAGACACTTTCTCTGGCGCCCTTTTGTTGTCCTTGTTCATTTTTAAATACAGTATGCCACTTTTTCGCTATCTTTGCGATCCCGAACCCCACTGTGATTACGATCCCTATCGGCCCTGCGAACCACACTATCACGTCAATAATTACATCCATGTTTTTTACGATCCCCTTCACACCTTAATTAGAAGTGTTATCTTCAGCTTTCCTTGTTCGCTCACCCCTCAATCTCAGCTATAATGAGGTCGACTTCTGCTCGCAGCACGTTTACTCGTCCAACGATTTTTTCTATTTCCGCATTCAATTTGCCGATATCTACAACCTCCCGCTTATCTTCCTGCTCCACATAAGAGGAAACCGACAGGTTATAATCCTTTTCGGCTATCTCGTTGTTTTCTGCAAGGCGGCTAAGATATTCTATGTTTGTACGCGATTCATACGCTGTTAATATCCTTGCTATATTGTTTTCGGTCAATTTATTGCTATTGGTGATTTTGACGCATTCTTTAGAAGCATCTATAAATAGCGTTTTATTATCGTTCTTAGATTTTTTTAGTACCATAATACAAGTCGCAATGCTTGTACCAAAAAACAGGTTGTCTGGTAGTTGTATTATGCAGTCTACATAATTGTTATTAATTAAGTACTGTCTGATCTTTTGTTCTGCTCCGCCCCTGTACATTATGCCCGGAAAGCATACTATGGCCGCTGTCCCATTAGATGCCAGCCATGAAAGGCAATGCATAACAAAAGCTAAGTCGGCTTTTGATTTAGGCGCCAAAACGCCAGCCGGTGAAAAACGCGGATCGTTTATCAAAACAGGATTGCCGTCACCATCCCACTTAATAGAGTACGGAGGATTGGAAACTATAGCCTCAAATGGTTCGTCATCCCAATGACGAGGATCCACTAGCGTGTCACCATGTCCCACATTAAACTTAGCGTAGTCTATGTCGTGCAAAAACATATTGATACGACAAAGATTATAGGTTGTTATATTAATCTCCTGCCCGAAAAAACCTAGTCGCACATTGTTCTTGCCTAATATCTTCGCAAAGTTCAAAAGCAAAGAACCTGAACCACAGGCCGGATCATAGACCTTATTTACCTCTGTTTTACCAACTAATGTTAAACGGGTCAACAATTCGGAAACTTCTTGTGGCGTGTAGTATTCTCCGCCGCTTTTTCCTGCGTTTGATGCGTACATACCCATTAAGTATTCGTAGGCGTCTCCAAATGCATCTATTGTATTATTTTTGTAATTTCCCAGATCCATGTTGGCTACTCCGTTAATGAGCTTAACAAGCCGTTCGTTACGCCTGGCTACGGTGCCATCCAGTTTATTACTATTTACGTCTATATCGTCAAACAAACCCTTAAAGTTTCTTTCACTTTCCGAACCACGGGAAGAGCCCTCAATGTTTTTAAATATTCTTGCAAGAGTCTCGTTCAGGTTGTCATCACTTGCCGCACAACGACGGATGTTTTCAAAAAGTTCGCTTGGTAAAATGAAAAAGCCTTTTGTTTTAACCATGTCTGCTCGCGCCAGCTCCGCCTTTTCATCTGACAGTTTTGCGTAGTCAAACGACAAAGCGCCCGTTTCCCATTCGCCCTGATTGATGTATCTCGTAAGGTTTTCAGATATATAGCGATAAAACAACGTGCCTAAAATGTACTGCTTAAAGTCCCATCCGTCAACGCTCCCGCGCAAATCATTTGCTATTCCCCAAATAGCACGATGCAGCTCTGCTCTTTCCTTTTCTTTTGTACCATTAATCACACTCATCAGCCTTTCAGCGCAAAAGCTCACGGTTTTCTTCGTGGAGTTTGCACTATCTCCTTCTTTGATAAAATTTAGGTTTTACGGTCTTATAATTCAATAAACGCAAGGCAAAACTTATCAACAGTTCCCCAGTTCGAAGAAAACTCGCTGTCGATTTCTTTCATAATTTCATCGTGATTATAAATAATAACCCCACGGTTTTTGATGTCATCATCCGTCCAGAAAGACTTCAGGTTATCTGGTTCATGCCCTTCCCAGCCTTCAGTATTTCCTTCTTGCAAATAGAGGTGGTAATCTTTAGCGGCTTGTTTTATGTCGTCAAAATGATGCGCCCATTTTCCCCCCAATTGGAGAGTAACGCCGCCTTCATCATCGAATATCAGCTTGGATTTAATTTTCTTATTCACTAGCTCGGCCTCCTTTTCCTCTTTCAATACTAATTAACATGTCGGAAACGTCAAAGCTTCTTTTGTTGCCCAATGGCAAACAAAAATGAGCTTCGTCGTTAAATACATCATCAAGAACAAGGAGTTCAGCCGGAATAAACAATCTTATTACCGCATCACCATAACCATCATTATATCCGTTTTCTTTTGATGAAAAGAAAAGCCCGTTCTCCATCGCTTTCATAACGCCTGAAGAATAAATAGCATCAGCGTTTTGCTGTGTAGTCCGATGATAAACCATTACCATTCCGCTCTCGTTTACATACCCACCAACGCTTTTGATTTCCTCGATAAGGTCAAGAGCATTGAGCAGATCATCTCCTTCCACCCTATCCTCCAGTTTTAACAAAAAACTTTCGTTCCCCATCTCTCTTAACCCCTCTTTCTCTTGTTTGCTCTAAAAATAATTATACGAAAAGTATTCCACAAAGTCAACAATTAAAATGGAACATCTCAAAACGCGAAAAACAAGTCGTGTGACACATAAAACACCCATGCCAATAGACTACACCTATTGGCATAAGTAAAAAAGGATAATATATGCAAACAAGAACGGACGATAGTTGTAATCATGGCAATATTGTCTTGTACGGGCTACTGTTACCAACCAACGCAGAAACTCGCTGAAGCTCGGCGTTGTATTCGCTAATAGCGAGCTCAACATTGTTCCAGAGCCGGTCTCTTTCGGCTTGTGTCCATACGGCTCGTCCGTCCAAAGTGTTAACATGATAAGCGTAATAAGCAATCCTTGCGTCTATTACAGTTATAAAAAGACGCGGGAGATGGAACAGCTCAAGAAACAGAGGCGTAAAGCCTAGTGGAAAAAATCTTGCGTTTTCTGTTATCGCCAAAGCTCTTCGCCAGTTGTCGGATCTTTCCTGACTGCCGTTCGGAGCGTTAAGACCGTTGCTGAAAATTTCTGCGGCTTTTTTGAGTTCGTTTTGCCAAATAAAGTATTCTGTCCAATAGCTCTCCCAATCGCAATTTAATCCGTAATAACCCCCACCAAGCAATTCATAGAGAAAATCCGCAGGAACAGCATAGCCTAATTCTTCATGAACAGCCGTTAAAGAGTTAACCCCAATCCATTCTCCATAAAGGTTAACCAACACTCCGCCGCTGCTACCCCTATCGGTATATGCGTTATGCGTTATAAGCGGATAAGCCTTCGTCCATGCGGGAGCAAGAGTCATGTCGGAAACCCTGGTAACAGTTCCCTCAGAAATAAACCAACGTTTGTTACCAGGATTACCAAAAGATATAACAGAGTCTCCGCTAAAAACAGCAGACCGATACGCTCTGTGTCTTATATAAGGGAAAACACTTTCTGAATCGTTTATAACTCTTAATAACGCTAAATCGTTTCGATTGTTAATTTTTACAATTTGCGCGCGGAAACGTTTGCCATCCCTTAACACCACAAACAAGTCCCTAACTCCACGAACCACGTGAGCGTTGGTTAAGACTAATCCTTTAGGAGCTATTAAAAAACCGCTTCCTCTTAAAATATTTTCGTAAGGATGTGTTTGTATTTGAACCGTTGCCGGTTCAATAAGTGCAATCACTTCCTCCGGCGTCATTCTGCGTCTATTAGAATTCAGCTGTGTAGCCGGAAGGTGTGTGGTACCCCTGATCGGCATAACTGGCGGCGGTGAGGAAATTATAATCGTCCTATCTCTTGCCACCCATGTAATCGAAACCCCGAAAGCCTCAGCAACTAAACGCAAAGGAACCATGCTGCGTCCACTATGTATAAAAACTGGCGATCCCAAAGGAACCACTCTTATGATACCTTGAGAATTTGACAATAAAGCCTCGTTATGCCCAACGACTAAAGAAATAACAAAAAGATTATTCCACAAAGCGAGGCCATTCTGCCTTGAAAAGAATTTAATATCCATACCAAACATACGAGCAACAGTATTGGCAGGGATAAACACCCTTCCGTTTTGTGAGACAGGATTAGTGCCGGCCTCAAGTTGCCGGCCATTAAATATAATAGCAATTGGGCGGGAAGCGTTAGCTTCAACCGGGGTGCTGGCAAAAAGAAGAGTCAGAATTATAAAGAAAATAAGAAGCACCCTAAAATTAAAGCAAGTCGAAAGTGTTTTACAACCAGACATGTCATCACCCTCATTCTTAAAAAATATCAAAGAAAGAGACTATATTGCCGCATTGCGACAAAAATCAACTATTTCTTTTGCGTATTCAAACGCAGCAGTAGCGGCGGGCAGAGTGTGATCGTCAGAATGTCGGGACGTTGCGTATAACACGCTAATCAGATACGCTTTCTCTTCCAATTCTACAAAAGAGCTGTTGATACCAGAGCATAAACGCATAAGACGAACAACTTCACAATATTGATGAACTTTGGTCTCGTTACACTCTAAAAAGCCTCTAAGGGCGTTTTCTGCCGCCCGATAAGCGTAAAGGAAAACAGGGACATATTCCCCTTTGTTTAAGTAACTTCTTGCCTGAGCAATATCTCCGTCCGCAAAATCAAATAAATAAATGGGGTATCTTCTAGCAAGACCCTTTTTTATTACGCCATCTTCTGGAACGTTAGAGGCTAAATCATTGTTTGGGCACATATTATGTCCTCCTTTATTTTTATTTACTTTATTATACGAAAAAAGTGTTGCTTAAATCCAGTTTTGCGACAATATATTTTGAAACAAGAGCACGCGCCGGATAAAAAAAACCAAGGTATAGACTTACATCTATATCCCTGGCTTTTAATAATAACTCTTTCGCTACACAATAACAAAAAATCTCTTCTTAACGAGGGATTTTTATTGTTTTGGTATACTCTTTATAGTTTATCATACGATCCTCTCCATAAAAAAACGATCCTAATTTGTGCGCAGCGTTTGCGCTTATATTTGCCTCGATAGACACCTCTTCGTCTTCTGCTTTTACAACTGACAGACGCACGGTTAGGACTCTGATAATAAACGAATCCTCTCCTGTAACTACAAGCTCCTTATCCCACTCAGACTGGTTTGGGGAAATATACAATAAATCACATTTGTATTCTCCGCGTCCTATCTTGTCCTGTATAACGTGATATACAATATTATCTGTTCTTTTTTCAAAGTCTTTGATCATATTCAAAAGAGACTGGTCAATAAGCATAAAAGCCGATTTATAAGACATATACGTTTCAGAAGATTTTGCAATCTGTTCCGGTATCCCTAAAACAGACATTCTTCTGGCCGCTTCTTCCCTCTGGAGATCAATGTTTATCGTTCGCGCGTTCCCGTTTGTAATTACCTGTTTGTTTTGTTGGGCTTTAGACTGAATATACTCGTAAACTTCTTTTATTTTTTTATTAACAAGCATTTCGTATTCGTTCCAAATCCATCCGTTTTCCGGATCGCCATCTGCCGGCCCAACATTAAACAAGAAGAGAACTTTCCATCCCGGTTTTTTTATATCTGGGACATCAGGGAATACGCACTCTTCTCCATCCCATAGTTTAACCATTACGTCCGCAATCGGAGCGTGACCACGACTAAAGGCGATGTGTGTTTTTCCTAAAGTATAAATGTCGTAATTGTCATATTCGGTAACTTGTAAAAGATCTCTCATTTAACAGTCCTCCTTCTTTGTTTCGATAACGGCGTTTACATCATCAACATAAAATCTACCAACAAAAGGATTGTATATTGCGTGACACCTGACACCATTATACTCGGCAATATAATCGTTATCCCCTATTTTCCTGATAATATGAGCCGCTTGCAATTCACCCTTTAACGAATGAATGTGGGCCATGGCTGTGAAAGGCTTTTCAAGATTCATTTTAAACGCCTCCTTCTTTTTCTTAAAGATTAACAATATTATATACATATAAAGCTAAGTGTTTTGCAAAAGAATATGGAAAACCCCCTCGTGATAAAAACACAAGGGGGATTCTTCTGAACCTATAAGAACCGGCTGACTATTGCTCCCCAAATAACACGGGATCCCTTTGAGCTTTTACCATATCAGAAAAAGCCCTCAAATTTCCAGTAAACAACACAAAGGTTTCGTGCGCCGCTTCCCTGTTAGTCATCGCTGCATCAAAAGCCGCTTCGTCTTGCTGGACAAGTGCGGTTTCCATATTTTTAGCGTAAGCATTTATGCTTTCATAAACCAATATCATTTGCCTGGCTAGACTTGCATGTTCCGGTCTTATATCGGCCGCAGCTCTTGCTTGCGGCAAATTGGCGCTGGTGGCTGTTACAATCTCGCCATAACGCAAAGCTATTGCAAAAACCTCATTTTCTGATTGTGCGCCATCAAGAGCTAATTCCGCATCCTCTATATTCAAAAAAATACCATGAAGTATATGATAATGCGCTTGAAGCGTCTGGAACAAAACTCTATCCCAACGAGTTTCAATGTTCAAGATCTGCGCT
>Ga0209616_1000165_pt1 | contig 20722 bp, 22 predicted proteins | sample FlocCalmetaG_FD_184153 | JGI IMG/M metagenome (GOLD analysis project Ga0209616, IMG submission 184153) | Freshwater bacterial and archeal communities from Indian Creek, Illinois, USA - Floc-Cal metaG (SPAdes) (version 2) | ecosystem: Environmental > Aquatic > Freshwater > Unclassified ...
TAACGGGTTCCGTTTTGAGGTGCAAAATCAGGAATTTGACCCTAAAAAAGATGTGAAGTCACTCTTGGTTTCGCGTCTTTTTTTTGTCCTTATAAATAAAGGAACAGCTGCCATTATGTTCTCAAATCGTAAAGGAATTTTACATTTTATGGCGAATTAATTTTTTGTGGAATCAAGCTATTCCATTGAAAAATTGAGTACTAAAAATAGTAACTATATGGAGGTTGCTATGGAATTTATAAAACCCAAAAACAAAGGAAAGGTTGATTGGAAAATTTCAAGGCATACCCGCGCTATTGTAGAAGGGTACGCAAAATACGCTGAATGCTCAGAGGAAGATGTTGTTGATGAATTTCTAAGCTTTCGCTTACTCAATTATCCCGCGAACAGGCGAAGAAATACTTGACCGTTTTGAAGACTATACGGCATTAACCGAAAAAGAATTTGAAAAAAAGCATCAATTTGAGTGGCACGAACCGTTTGCTTTGATTTACGACAACAAAGAATATGAAATCCAGCTCAATTTTTGCACTGACCCATTTTGTAAGTGGTTTGGAAAGCCACAAGAACACTTTAATGGCAAACTCCATCGCTATCGTAAGAGCGGCTCTGACACAATATCAATCTTTTGCAATGAAAACCCAAACAAAAAAACTCCCGGCTTTGCAACCAGTACATCGACAATGCTGCTATCAAACTGGTCAATAGCAGAGGAAATAACTCGACTGGCAAACAATAATAAGGTTGTCAACAAAGACCCAGTGTATAAGTTTCACAAGGCTGACTGTACAACTATTGATGCTACTCCTTTTGCAAATGTAGAGTTGTTTCATAAGAGAGGCAAGAGTAGCAGCAACTCACAGAAGTGGCAGTGCAAAGACTGCAAAAAAATAACCAACACCCTGCCCAGCATTCGTGAATGTTTTACATATCATCAAAAACGCAATGATATACTCCCTTTGTTTGCAGATTTACTACTAAACCGCGTTCCAGTAAAACGCACTTGTGAAATTTTGGGCATAGGAAATAGCACATACTACAATAAGCTGGAAATCCTCTATCAACGATGTCTTGAATTTTTGGAGAAACACGAACAAGAGGCTTTCAAAAAACGGAATTTTGATGAAATGTATCTTGATACAGACTATATGATGTATTACCTAAACAATGTCCGCAGGAAAGGCAAAGGCGGGGAGCGTTACGACAATTTAGAAGATGCGAAATTGGAAACCCATATCGCTGCTACAGGGGATGTCTTTTCCAGATATATATTGCGGGCAGATATTGCGTTTGACTGGAATTTTTCAATGGAAACCCTTTGGGAAACAACTTGTGGGTTAAAAGAAGACCACTTGCCATACTATTCACGAGTCGCAGACCGCTACAAATTCTCAGCATATCCTCAGCCACCAACACCTCTTGACAAACAAACGCAGAAAGAAGTTGAAAATGAGCTAATACCAATAAAGCGAAGAGAGCAATATGTTGGCGGACTGCATATCACTTCAACATATACAGCAATAGCACATTTATGGCTCATCAGAGAAATGGTTAAGTCAAAAAAGTGGTGGCTCAACACAGATGATGATAATACCATCAAAACAGCCTTATTGAGGGTTTTTGCAGAGGAAATTGCCCTTGGCAATGCTCATTGTTTTATAACATCCATAGAAGAAACAAAATCTAAACCCGAGGCTTATAGAGAATGGATTAAGTACACAAAAGAGCTTTTGAATTGGGGGCAAATATATTACGGTCGGAAGAATGTAAACCTTTATACGGCAGCCCGAAAGTTCTTGGAAATTAAGCTAAAATCACATAACTTCTACGAATGGAGTAATGTGAATGGAGTAATATTTAAAAAAAAGGCCACCACACCCATTAACCACCCCATCCCTACGATAGATGAAGGTATTCGTTCGATACACTGCTTTACGGATGTTTCAGACCTGAGCAATCGGGATTTGGCAACCGCAATGGTTAATGTGAATCAGCAGGTGTTGAAATCATTCTTTGGACAAATACACAGGAGAATATCCATTTTTGAGCGACCTTTGCTGACAGCGCGCCGTGATAGAAAATCTTATATTTATGCCAACTTTAACCCTAAATATGGGCAGTATGCACTTACCATCTTGCGAACCTATCATAACTTTTGCCAACCGTGGTCTTCTAGCAGAAATAAAGGTGGAAGCAAGGAGAAGGCGGTACTCACGCCGGCACAACGGCTTGGGCTGACAAATAAAGTCTTTGAAATGAAGGATATTATATATTTAAAATAATTGTGGTATTTAAAATGAGAGCAAACAAGATAATCATCCTCCCCAAGTACATATGTGAGATAAGTTCGGGGGTATCCACCAATCCTTAATTATACAATTGTCAGCCTTCAGTCCTTTTCTTCCGCGTAACCAGCAATACTCTTGCAAAACTAACAACAAAAAACGCTGTTATCATAAGAATGCTATACACCATGACATACACCGGTTCTTGCAATTGTTGTGTCAGTAAAGCCCTGTAAATATATACTGGCAAGAATTGCCTTTGTGGCGGGATATTAGGTACATCCAAGGCTACTAATATCGTAATCATCACTTCAACTGCTATCACAACAGCGAAAATGCCCCACCAAGAAAGCTCGCCGACTGGGAGGAAGAAGAAGTGTTTAGCTTTGGTTTTTCCTAAATTGTCCTGTGGAGATGACCCGGTTTTTGCGGCCCATCTTCCGGCCTTTTGTCCAAGAAATTCTGGAATAGCAATCAGTAGAGAAGCAAACAACAGAAGTACCACTACAAATAGAAACACCTGACCTATTATATCCATAAGAAAGCAACACTCCTAAATGAAATTAATACATTCACAGGCTACCCTACCTTAAACCAGGGCAGCCTGTGAACCATTTCTTTAGAGGAACATCTAGGGACGCAGCCCAAAAAACTGACCAAACCTTTGAGCGCATCCACTGCTAAGAATATCACCAAAATGACCGTCAGGCGTTCTTCGCCCACACAATATGCAATTACCTTGTACCCATGAAAAACTTGCGCCTCCCACAGCCCCCCCGCCAACTGCCCTTCCCGCCCCTATAAGGGCAGCTTCTATTCTTGGCCAACTGCTCACTACCACATGAACTGTTCTCGCGGTAACCATTTTACCTGCTGCTATCAAAATGGTCGCAGCCTTTAAAGTTGCCGTAGTTATCGCCACTCCCGCTGCTTTTAGTGCAACGGTGGCTACTGCGACTGGTATCGTCCACCAAGGATTCACGCTTGTTAGTAACATTAATTGTCCGGCTACCAGTGCCACCTGAAATTCCTCAATAGAAACTTTTTCAATACCATCATCTGTTGGTAGCAAAAAGTAGTTACCCTGTCTTTCTAAACCAACTTTCTTTCCATCGACAACCGCTACTTCCGGCCAAGGGAATTTATAAGATGCATCGCCTTCTTCTGTTTCAACCTTAATCACCGGCTGACCATTAATCACCTGTACTTCTGCATCAATGTACTGAATTTGTTGCTCGCTTTGCTTTTCTTGCCCCCTGCCATTCCCCTGCCCGGCGGCAACCGGAGTCAAAAAAGCAGACATTAACAGAACCACCGTCAGCAACATTGACGCGATACGGAATTTCTTCTTCATTGACATCCTCACTCCTCTAATATATTTTCCGGCGACCGTTCCCGTGCAATTTTTTCTTGGCTTGCAATTAGGAAAAATTGCCTTCTAGTGAAGAATATATCATAGCCCCCCCCGCGTCAATGCTATTATTGTAATAATTTTGTGTTACCTAAGTCAATTTGCAACAACTGTCATCTCTGCAGGCAAGCCATCCCTGCAGCGCAGGTCAAGCCTCCTTCGCACGCCTACGAACTATAATATTCAGCTTATGTCCATAAACAGTATTGATTTTGAATTGCCTCGAATGTGTGTCAACAAAAAAGAGCCTTTGTTTCTGAGGAGACAAAGGCATTTATTTGAAAGTTTCCCGGTTATAAAATGGCTTACCAAACGATATGCGATTTGCAGTGCGATTTTGCTGTTTTGCACCTCAAAACGGAACCCGTTACCCTTTGGGGGGCGGTTTTTTTTGCCGTTACTGTTGTTGGAAAGGATTTCTGAACCACCAGCCGCCATCCCAGTCCCACTGCTGTTCCGGGGGGCAGTGTGGGCAATCAGGCCAGCTGCACTCCTCTTGCGGTTCAGTGCCCGCAATAAACAGTTCGTCAATAGGGGCGAGCTCACAACGGGGGTTATGGAGCAGGCTGCTGTATGGGCAAAGCTGCACCGAAATCAAACCGCCGGGACGGCTAAACTCCCTGGCCGGCAGCTCTTTGTGGGCTTCCCGCATAAAGTTAGCCCAAACGGGGCCTGCAAGGCTGCTGCCGGTTTGTCCCGGCAGAGACAGGTTTTCATCATTGCCGACCCATACTGCCGTCACCAGATCAGGCGTATAGCCCACAATATAGGCATCCCGGTTCCCCTGAGAAGTGCCGGTTTTTGCAGCCGCAGGCCTATTGACGAGCGGGCCTAGTGACCGTCCGGTGCCGATAGGAGAGTTAAGGACACTTTTTAGCATATCAGTCATCAAATAGGCTATTTTTGCTTCCAATACCGGCGTGCGCTGTGGCTCGCTCTGATATAGAATGCGCCCATGAGAATCAGTAATTTTACTGATAAAACGTGGTTCAACCCGCACTCCTAAGTTGGCAAAGGGCACATATGCTGTGGCCATCTCCAAGGGAGAAACAGAGATGGGTCCCAGAGGTAAAGAGGCAATGGGTCTTAAGGGGCTGATAATGCCAAGGCGTGTGGCCATTTCCACCGTTTTTTCCGGTCCTACTTCCAGATGGGTTTTTACGGCTACCACGTTACTGGAGCGGGCAATGGCATCGCGCATGCGTAGCGCTCCGTAAAAACGACCACTATATTCCAGCGGTTCATACGGCTCGTCCTGGTTAGGCAGTTCATATGAAACCGGCTCGCTTACCCTAACTGTGGCTGTCGTTTCCCCGGCTTCCAACGCCGCAGCGTAGGTAAAAACTTTAAAGGCAGAACCTGAAGCCCGCCCAGGTTCGGCTACGGCGCGGTTAAACTGACTGCCCCGGAAGTCGCGGCTGCCTACCATGGCACGCACAGCGCCGTCCTCCGGATCGATGGAGACCAGCGCCGCTTGCAGGGGAAGCAGTTCTCCGTCTGTGCCGCGGGAAGTCTCCGGCACAAACCGGGCTACGGCACTTTCCGCCGCCTGCTGCATCTGCCTGTCGAGGGTGGTATAAATATGCAGTCCGCCCCGGTAGACAATTTGCGGATCTTCCGGAAAAATTGCTGCCAGCTCTTGTTCGATTAGATAATCAATAAAATGGGCACCCAGTTGGCGTTGCGCTCGATCGTCAGCTCTGTTACGTAAAACAAGTTCCTCTCTTTGCGCGGCTTGGCGCTCTGCTTCAGAAATATATCCTTCCGCCACCATCCTGGTCAGTACCGTATCTTGGCGTCGCTTGGCAGCGGCAAAATCCAAATGCGGGGAATAAAGGGCTGGGCCGCGAGGAATGCCGGCCAAAATTGCTGCCTCGGCCAGTGAAAGTTGTTGCACCGATTTTGCAAAATAGGTGCGCGAGGCAGCCTCAACTCCGTAAGCGGCATGGCCAAAATAGATTGTATTAAGATATTTTTCTAAGATTTCCTGTTTAGTAAAGCGGCGCTCCAGTTGAATTGTTAAGAACATTTCTTCTGCTTTGCGGGCGAAGGTTTTTTCCGGGCTCAAAAATAGATTGCGTGCCAGTTGTTGGGTAATGGTGCTGCCTCCTTCGGCAAGCCTGCGTTCTCTGATATTGCGGAAGACGGCGCGGAGTAAACCCTGCAGGTCAATGCCGGGATGGCTATAGAAACGATGATCCTCAACTGCGATAAAGGCTTGTTGCAGATGCAGGGGTACTTCTTCCAGCGGCACGGCAAAGCGGTTTTCTTCAAAACGGGTGGTAATCACGGCATTATTTCTGTCGTAGAAGGTACTAGTCAGAGGCGTCTCGATCTGGGGAAGCTCTCCCATCCCGGCAAGAGAGATTGCCAGAAAGCCGATTGCGCCCAAAGACAGAAAAATGATAGCTAAAAAAAGTGTCAGCGAAATCCGGGTGAACCGTCGCATCTGTTTCAACCTCCTTTGCGTGCGGTTTATAAGAAATTTCTCTCTTTAAAAATTATAGCACGATTATCTCAAGGAAACGCCTAGGAATTGTTTGCACAGCATGGAATATGTGGTATAATTCTTTCGATATGCTAGGAACATGCCGGGGATTGGCATGCCGTCAGGGGATAAAATAAGAACATGTAAAACAAAAAGGAGGTCTACCCAATGTTACCCACACCAAAGAAATTTAAAATTGTGGCTGCCGCCGCTGAAGGTTCCCATAAGCTGACAGCGTTTGATAATGCCTTGCTAGGTGCAGGTATCGGCAATGTCAATTTAGTGCGAATCAGCAGTATTCTGCCGCCTTCTGCCGAGCAGGATCAAGCGCTGGAACTGCCCCCCGGCTCCCTCGTCCCTACCGCTTACGGGTCGATTGTCTGCGACCAGCCGGGAACGAAGATTGCCGCTGCTGTGGGCGTTGGTTTTTCCGCCGATACGTTTGGCGTAATTATGGAGTTTTCCGGAATGTGCGGCAAGCAGGAAGCGGAAGATAAGATAGCGGGTATGCTAAAAGATGCTTTTGAGAATCGCGGTATCCCTTTAGTAAAAACGGAAATCCGTGCTGTTGAACATACTGTTGATTCAATCGGCTGTGCCTTTGCCGCCGTGGCGCTCTGGTATTAATCTTTAAGGAAAGAGAAGGGATAGAAATAAGATGGAACTTTGGTATACGGAAAAACAGACTGCTAATTTGGGCATCACCTGTTTGGTGCAAGAGACACTTTGCAACTTTAAGACAGAGTTTCAGCAGTTGGCAGTGCTTGATACTGCGCAGTTCGGGAAAATGCTTGTACTGGACGGTATGGTGCAGACTACCGAAAAAGATGAGTTTGTTTATCATGAAATGATTGCCCATATTGCTATGCAGGCTCATCCTAGCCCGAAAGATGTGCTGGTAATTGGTGGCGGCGATGGCGGAGCCATTCGTGAATTACTTAAATATGACACGGTGGAGTCTGCTACACTGGTGGAAATTGACGAGGCAGTAATAGCAATGTCAAAAAAATATCTGCCGGAGATTTCCTGCGCGTTGTCAGATCCTCGCGTTAATGTGCTTGTGGCAGACGGTATTCTGCATGTCAAACAGTCTCTTGACAAATACGATGTGATTTTGGTTGACTCTACCGAACCGGTGGGCGCGGCCATCGGGCTATTTGCGGAGGAGTTTTATGCCGATATTTCTAAGGCGCTGAAAAAAGACGGCATGCTGGTGGCACAAACCGAATCACCGTTCTTTAATCGCGATTTGATTGAGAGTACTTATGCCCGTATCGGCCGCGTCTTTCCGCTGGCTAAGCTTTACCTAGCCAGCATCCCCACTTATCCTAGTGGCTTGTGGAGTTTTACCGTGGGTTCCAAATGTTATGAACCTGAAAATTGTCGGCAAAAGCCTGTGAATACTAAGTATTACAACTTTGCTGTCCATCAGGGAGCGTTCTGTTTGCCTAATTTTGTTAAGGAACTGGTGGGAGAGAAGGGCAAATGAGCCAAATGCCGCTAAAAGCAGAGTGTGGCAGCTTATACATGGCTGCCGGCACCGACTATCAAGCTAGCCGGGCAGTAATTTTGGGAGCACCCATGGACTACACCGCTTCCCATCGCCCCGGTTCGCGCAGCGGCCCGCAAGCAATTCGGGCTGCTTCTCCCGGCTTGGAGGAATATAGCATTTATTCCGGCAAGGATTTGCGTGATGCCAGGTTTTATGATGCGGGAGATTTAGCTTTGCCCTTGGGAAACACAGCTCGTTCTTTGGCGATGATTGAGGACGCAACAGAAACCATTTTCGCAGCCAAAAAATTTCCGATTCTTTTGGGCGGAGAACACTTAGTCAGTTTGGGCGCTCTGCGGGCTGCCGTTAAACACTACCCAAAGCTTGCTGTGCTGCATTTTGATGCTCATGCGGATTTGCGTACAGATTATTTGGGAGAGCCCTATTCCCACGCTTCGGTGATGTATCATGCTTATACCGAACTGGGGGTAGAGCTGTTCCAGTTTGGCATTCGTTCTGCCACCAGGGAAGAGGAAACCTTTGCCAAAGAGCATGCCCATTATTATCCTTTTCATGTATTTGCACCGCTCAAGGAAGCGATGACTCTCCTAGTCAACCGACCTGTCTACCTTTCGCTGGATATTGACGTGGTTGATCCTGCGTTTGCGCCGGGAACGGGTACGCCTGAACCGGGGGGAATTAGTTCAGTGGAATTACTGGAGTCACTGGCGTTGCTGCGCCGTCTGCCTGTCGTAGGGATGGATTTGGTGGAAGTGACCCCGGTCTATGACTCGGCCGGAATCACGGCCATGCTGGCAGCTAAAGTAATCCGGGAAATTATCCTGGCATTTGCTTAAAGAAAAACAAGGCACCAGGCAAGTCTGGCTAAGCAAGCTGAAGATCAAAAGCGAGAGGTCGAAAGGGGAAGGGTGCAATGGGCACTAAGTATATTTTTGTGACGGGTGGGGTAGTTTCCTCTTTAGGGAAGGGGATCACGGCGGCGTCCTTGGGCTGCCTGTTAAAGTGCAGAGGGCTTAAGGTGACGATTCAGAAGTTTGATCCCTATATTAATTTTGACCCCGGCACGATGAGCCCATACCAGCACGGAGAAGTGTTTGTGACAGATGACGGGGCTGAAACCGACCTCGACTTGGGTCATTACGAACGCTTCATTGATATTAATCTGACTAGGAGCTCTAATGTTACCACCGGGAAGATTTATTGGTCTGTGATCAGCAAAGAAAGGAAAGGCGATTTTTTAGGAGGGACAATCCAAGTTATCCCCCACATTACTAATGAGATTAAGAGCCGGATCAAACGGTCCGCCCAACAGAGTGAAGTTGATGTGGTGATTACAGAAATTGGCGGCACCGTAGGAGATATTGAGAGTCTGCCTTTTTTGGAAGCTATTCGTCAGATGAAACGCGATATCGGTCGTGAGAATGTGATGTATATCCATGTCACTTTAATTCCCTACCTGTCTAGGTCTGGAGAACTAAAGACTAAACCTACGCAACACTCGGTGAAAGAATTGCGCTCCATCGGGATTCAGCCTGATGTGATTGTTTGCCGCACCGAACACGCTCTTTCCAGAGACATTAAAGACAAAATTGCCCTGTTTTGTGACATTGATCCTAAGGCCGTTATTGAAAATTCAGACGCAGCGTCTATCTACGAAGTCCCCTTGAAAATGCATGCGGAGGGCCTTGATGAAATTGTTATGAAAAAACTGGGGCTGCCAAATATAGGCTGCGATCTTAGCGAATGGCGAGCCTTGGTGGAACGGAGCAAAACGCTTCGTAACAAAGTGACCATTGGGCTGGTGGGAAAATATGTGGCTTTGCGGGATGCGTATCTTAGTGTGGCGGAGGCCCTGGCCCATGGCGGCTTTGAAAATGACTGTGCTGTGGATATCCGCTGGATTCAGGCGGAAGACGTGGAAAAGCAAGGGGCGGAAGCGCTGCTGGCTGGACTAGACGGAATTTTGGTCCCCGGTGGCTTTGGAGACAGAGGGATTGAAGGCAAAATTGCTGCGGTGCGTTATGCCCGGGAAAACAAAATCCCTTTCTTTGGAATTTGTTTAGGGATCCACTGTGTAATTATTGAATATGCCCGTAATGTTTGCGGTTGGCATGATGCCCATTCCACGGAATTTAATCTCAATACCACTCACCCGGTAATCGACCTCTTGCCGGAACAGGGCGACATTGAGGAATTGGGCGGCACTATGCGGTTGGGGCTCTACCCTTGCAAACTGGAAGAAAACACCTTGACGTATGCGGCGTACAAAGATGAAATAATTTATGAACGACATCGTCATCGCTACGAAGTAAACAATGTCTTCCGGGAGCGCTTTGTAAAACAGGGCATGGTGATGGCGGGGACATCGCCTGATGACCGCCTGGTGGAAGTTGTGGAACTTAGCGAGCACCCTTGGTTTGTGGCAAGTCAATTTCATCCTGAGTTTAAATCAAGGCCAAACAGGGCTCATCCACTCTTTCGTGACTTTATCGGCGCAAGCCTTGCTTACCGCGGCAACCGTGATTGCCAAGGAGAATAATTCCCGGATATTGGAAAAAAAATGAGCAGAGCAGAAAGAAGAAAGATAGTTGCGTGTAAGCAGTTGTAATTTTTTAGCTGATGTGATAAAAACTAATTGTATAACTTTTGTTTAAGAAAGGAAGGTCTAAATTATGACACATGTGATCAATGACGAGTGTATTTCCTGCGGCTCCTGTGAGCCCGAATGTCCGGTGGATGCTATTTCCGAAGGCGATGATAAGTATGTAATTGACGCGAAAACGTGTACCGATTGTGGTGCATGCGCGGAAGTGTGTCCGGTTGATGCCGTAATCGCTGAGTAAAATCTTGAAACAGTCAAAAAGAGGGCCGCTGGCCCTCTTTTTGACTGTTTTTGATTGGCTGCGGAAATTATTTCAGGCTTTCCTCTGCAATGCCGTAGTTGTGCATAATGCTAATGAGCCAAGGAGAAATTATAAAAAAGCTTCGTGCTTTTTACAGATGAAGTCACTCTTTTACCCGAAAGGAGGGTGTGCCCGTGCTGTTTCGAATGCGCAAATCGCGTACAAGGCGGATGATCGGCTGGTTTTCTTCAATGTATGGCAAGTTCCGCCATTGGATGAGGAGAGTACGTTAGCCAAAAGACGTTGCTGGTAAAAAAAGGTTGCTAAAAAAGGAAATCGCCTCCCCATAGAGAATAAGTGTCTCTGGAATATTTCTATAGATGCGGGGAGGGGATTTGCTTGCATAGAAAAATTATGGTGGTAGATGACCGGTGGGGAATCCGCAAACTTCTAAGCGAGGTGCTGCAGGGCGTCGGCTATCAGGTGATTACTGCTTCCGGCGGCAAAGAAGCGCTAGAACTCGTCAAGGAACACGCAGTCGACTTAATTCTTTTGGATATGAAGATGTCCGGAATGGATGGGTTGGAAACACTGACACTTCTAAAAAAAATTCGCCCGCAAGCCGTTGTTTTGATTATGACTGCTTACGAAGAAGTGGAAGGCTTAAAGGAAGCCAGTCGCCGTGGTGCGGCAGGTTACATTTCCAAACCGTTTGACATCGAAGAAATTAAAAGTTTGATTGCTGCCAAACTCCAGGCAGAGAGCGCTTGACAGAACAAACGGTAAGGGGAGGATGAGCGAAAATGCCTTTTGCGACACTGCAAAAAGTATTGGCGGCTGCTGAACGGGGCGGCTATGCGGTTGGCGCCTTTAATACTAATAATATGGAAATTATTCAAGCGATTGTGGAGGCGGCAGAGGAAGAAAAATCGCCTGTTATTCTGCAGGCCAGCCAGGGTGCCTTAAAATATGCAGGCATTCAGTACATAGCCGCTATGGTTCGGGCGGCGGTGGAGACTTCTTCTGTTCCTGTCGTGCTGCATTTGGATCACGGTACCAGCTTCGCGCAAACGATGCTCTGTCTGAAGCATGGTTTTACCTCGGTGATGTTTGACGGCTCAAAATATTCTCTGGCTGAAAATATAGCTGCTACGCGTAAGGTGGTAGACGTCGCTCATGCCATGGGAGCCTCGGTGGAAGGCGAACTGGGCAAGATTGGCGGCACTGAAGACGACATTTCGGTTGATGAGCACGATGCGCTGTTTACTGACCCGGCTGAAGCAGAGCGCTTTGTTAATGAATCCATGGTTGACGCACTTGCTGTGGCTATCGGCACAGCCCATGGCCCCTATAAAGGGGAGCCGCAATTAGATTTTGCCAGGTTAGAGAGCATAAATAGGCGGGTAGAGGTGCCAATTGTTTTGCACGGCGCTTCCGGTGTGTCGGCGGAGAGCATTCGTAGGGCGATTGCGCTTGGTGTTTGTAAAATTAATATTGATACGGAACTGCGTCAGGCTTTTGCCCGCAGTGTGCAACAGGTGGCGCAGAACAAACCGGGAGAATATGACCCGCGTAAAATCTTGGGTCCTGCCAAAGAAGAAATGAAGAAGATTGTCAGGGAAAAAATGCGTTTATTTGGCTGTTCCGGCAAGGCGGGGGAGTGAGCTTTTAGTGAAACTGTTTCTAGATACGGCAAATTTAAAGGAAATTGAACAGGCGGTGGCATGGGGTGTTATTGACGGAGTCACCACAAATCCGACGCTGGTAGCAAAAGAAGGCAAAGATTTTAAGCAGTTGCTTGCAGAAATCTGCCGGCTTGTGCCTGGGCCTGTTTCCGCAGAAGTGATTGCTACTAGTACCGTGGAAATGGTGCGTGAAGCGGAGGAGTTAGCAAGCATTGCTCCTCAGGTGGTAATTAAAGTGCCAATGACACCAAACGGTCTGCAGGCTGTAGTGGCTCTTCGGGAAAAGGGAATTCGCTGTAATGTAACGTTGGTCTTTTCTTTCAACCAAGCACTACTGGCTGCCAAAGCCGGTGCCGCATATCTCAGTCCTTTTTTAGGCAGACTGGATGATTTGGGTTATAGTGGCGTCGGCTTGGTCGCAGAAATTTGCGGGATATTCCGGCAGTATGCTTTGAAAAGCGAAGTAATTGCCGCCAGCATCCGCCATCCGCTGCATGTGGTGGAGGTGGCGCGGGCGGGTGCTCAAATTGCTACGCTCCCTTTTGGTGTGCTTAGCCAGATGTTCAAGCATCCTCTAACAGATTTAGGCATCGAACGCTTTTTGGCAGATTGGTCGCGCGCAAACCAAAATAATAAGTAGTACGTTTTAGCTTAAACATTCCATAGTTTGTGGGGGGAGACACTTGGAGAGAGAACTGGCGCTGGAATTTGTGCGCATCACAGAAGCTGCCGCGCTGGCTGCCGGGCGCTTAATGGGCCGCGGCGACAAAGAGGCGGCGGATCAAGCTGCCGTAGACGCCATGCGAAATGTTTTCGATACTGTTGATATTGACGGCATCGTGGTTATTGGTGAGGGCGAAATGGATGAAGCCCCCATGCTCTATATCGGAGAAAAAGTTGGCACCGGCACCGAGCCTAACGTTGATGTGGCGGTAGACCCGCTTGAAGGAACTAATCTGGTAGCCAAAGGTCTGCCTAATGCTCTCTCAGTTGTGGCGGTGGCACCAAGGGGCTGCCTGCTGCATGCTCCTGATGTTTATATGGAGAAAATTGCGGTGGGGCCGCGAGCCAAAGGGTGCATTAACTTGGATGCCACCGTCCTCGAAAATTTGCAGGCTGTGGCTCATGCCTTAGAAAGAGAAGTGCAGGATTTAACGGCGATAATTCTGGATCGGCCGCGCCATGCAAAAATTATTAAAGACATCCGCGCTGCCGGCGCTCGTGTTAAATTAATCAGCGACGGGGACGTATCAGCCGCTATTGCCACCGCTATTGACAATACTGGAGTAGATATTTTATTTGGAACCGGCGGAGCGCCTGAAGGCGTTATTGCCGCCGTGGCGTTAAAGTGCCTGGGCGGCGAAATGCAGGCGCGCCTGAAGCCGGAAGGAGAAGAGGAAACGGCACGTGTAAGCAAGATGATTTTGAACCCGACCAAACTGCTTTTGCTTGATGATTTGGTATTGGGGGATGATATTTTTTTTGCGGCCACAGGAATTACAGACGGCGATATGCTTCAAGGCGTGCGTTACCGCGGGCGGACGGCGGAAACCCATTCGCTGGTGATGCGTGGTCTGACAGGCACTATTCGCAATATCTATGCTACGCATATTTTGGACAGAAAGCCGCGTTTTGTGGCACGGAAGGCAGGGTGTAAACAGAACCCCCGGGCCAGGTAAGCGCGAAACTTTAAGGGAAAGCTAAGCGGTAAAGGTATAAAGTTAAGCGGAAAGGGTATAACTTAGGGTATCTGCTTTTAAGCGTTGTGGAAACACAGCGCTTTTACGTACAGAGGTGAGATTATGAAAAAAGGCATGATCCCTGTTTTAATCGTTTTTCTCTTACTCTTATTGCCGCAGGCAGTGTCCGCCAAGCCTGACCAAATCCTTGCCGACGCACAAACGGAAGCGCCGTCCGGGTCAAGTTTTCGCCCCGTATACATCAGGCAGTTAAACAATCTGCAGACAAAGAGGCAGCGAAGGTCAGAGACAGCCGTGTTGCGGCATCAAGTGCGCCGCGGTGAAACGCTTGGTTACATTGCACGGAAATACGGTACAAGCGTTGAATATCTGATGAGGATTAACAATCTGACTAATCCTCACTTCATCCGCGAACGACAAATCTTGAATTTGCTTGTGGAAAGTCCGCCCGAGCAGGCCATCTCGGCTAAGGTTACTCATACACTGCGGCGGGGAGAGACGGTTTGGGATCTTTCCCGCCGCTTTCGAGTCGGGATGGAGACCATTTTGCGAGCCAACAAGATTACTGACCCGCGCCGGATGATGCCCGGGCAAAGGCTGATCATTCCGGGAGTCGCCGCAGCCACGCCAACTTTGTCGCAACGCAGAGGAACTCTGCTCTCGTCACGCTCAGCTTCCAATACAGCGTTCCTCTGGCCCACCGGCGGACAGATTTCCTCCGGATTTGGTCCGCGGTGGGGCGGCTTTCACTACGGCATCGATATCGCCGCCGTAGTCGGCACACCCATTTTGGCCATTGCTGCCGGCACCGTAACTGATGCAGGCTGGTGGCCGGGCTTTGGCAAGATGGTGCGCATTGAGCACGAAGATGGCTGGGTGTCTATCTACGGACATTCTTCCCGCATTTTTGTGGCTGCCGGAGAAGAAGTTAAGACCGGGCAGAAAATTGCTACCGTAGGACGCACCGGTAATGCCACCGGCCCTCACCTGCATCTGGAGATGATTTTTAACGGGGCGCATCAGAATCCGTTAAAGCATCTTCCCGCCAGGTAAGAAGAAGTCACCGAATTAGAGCATAAGCAATCAATAAAAGTCGGCAGTGCTATTGCACTGCCGACAACGTTATGTTATCATAATACGTGTGGATTTTGATGCCAGAAAGAGGTGAGCACCAATGAAAGAAAAGATTCATCCTAAATATGAAAAAGCTACCGTATCTTGCGCTTGTGGGACTTCTTTTGAGACCGGCTCCACAAGAAAAGAACTGAAGGTGGATATTTGCTCCAAGTGCCATCCATTTTTTACAGGCAAACAGAAGTTTATCGATACCGGTGGACGGGTCGAACGCTTTAAGCGCAAGTATGGCATGTAACGAGAAAAGGCGGATAATTTCCTGCGCAATAAGCAAAGGCAGCGTCAGACGCTGCTCTTTTTTTAGCTACTCAGGCACTCGCTAGTTTGGAGGGAAAAAGATGTCTGCATCGTCTAAAGTGGGAGGGCAGGCGGTCATTGAAGGCGTGATGATGCGCCACATGAACCGCATGGCTATTGCGGTGCGCAAGCCAGACCGGGAGATTTTCATTCATCAGGAGATACTTTTTCCCGCAGGCCAGAAATATCCACTGCTAAAACTACCGGTTTTGCGCGGGATGGTAGCTTTTGTGGAAGCTCTAATCATCGGTGCGCGTTCGTTAACGATTTCTGCTAACCAGGCGTTGCCCGAGGAAGAAGAAGAGCTGACCGGCTGGCAGATGACGCTTACCATTCTGGCGTCTCTGGCGCTCGGCTTTTCCCTGTTCTTTTTTTTGCCCACAGTGCTTGTCCGGCTGTTGGCCGGTAATGTTACTGCCCAGCCACTCTTCTTGAACCTGCTGGAAGGTGGTGTGCGGATTACCATTTTCCTGAGCTATATTATAATTATTTCGCGTTTCGGAGATATCCAGCGTGTTTTTCAGTATCACGGTGCCGAACATAAAGTTATTTCCTGCTATGAGGCGGGAGAAGAGCTAACTGTGGAGAATGCGCGTAAATATTCTTCCTTACACAGCCGTTGCGGCACAAGCTTCATGCTGTTGGTAATGGCTGTGAGTATTCTGCTCTTTTCGTTTTTTGGTTGGCCGGGATTGGTGCAACGTTTGCTTTTGCGCTTTTCGCTACTGCCCTTGGTGGCAGGAATTTCTTACGAAATCATTCAGTTGGCCGGACGCTACCGATTTTTTTGTTACCTGACCGCCCCTGGCCTGTGGCTTCAGCGCCTTACCACCAGCGAACCGGACGACCGTCAGTTGGAGGTAGCGGTGCGCGCGCTCCAGACAGTTTTGCGGCAGGAAGTTGAGGTGTGATGCTATGTTTGAAAAGTTACAGGCAATCGAAGACCGTTACCAGCATTTGGAGCAGTCGATTAGCGACCCGAGCATAATCTCCCGCCAGAGCGAATGGCGCAAGCTTACGAAAGAGCATGCTCGCATCAGCGATATTGTTGCTGCATATCGCCAGTATAAAGTGGTGGAACAAGAGTTACGCGAGGCAAAAGAAATGTTGCGTGAAGGCAACGAGGAAGAAATGAGCCGTTTCCTGAAAGAGGAAGTGGAAGAAAACTCGGCAAAGAAAGAGGAGTTGGCCCAGCAGCTGAGAGTGCTGTTGTTGCCCCGGGACCCAAACGACGAAAAGAGTGTTATTGTCGAAGTGCGAGCCGGGACAGGCGGTGAGGAAGCGGCGTTATTTGCCGGCGATCTTTTACGGATGTATACGCGTTATGCCGAGCGTCAGGGCTGGAAAACGGAAATTCTTAGCACCAGTTCTACTGATATTGGCGGTTTTAGAGAAGTCGTATTTGCCATCGAAGGAAACGGCGCCTACAGCCGCCTAAAATATGAAAGCGGCGTCCACCGTGTACAGCGGGTGCCGGCCACGGAATCCGGCGGCCGCATTCATACATCGGCTGCCACCGTAGCCGTTTTGCCGGAAGCTGAAGAAGTAGAAGTTGAAATTAATGCAAACGACGTGCGAATTGATGTGTTCTGCTCCTCCGGACCAGGAGGGCAGAGCGTAAATACTACGCAGTCTGCAGTCAGGATTACTCACTTGCCTTCCGGCATCGTCGTCTCCTGTCAGGATGAAAAGTCTCAGCATAAAAATAAAGATAAAGCGATGCGAGTTTTACGTGCGCGCCTTTTTGAAAAAGCGCAGGAAGAACAGGCGGCTGAGACGGCACAGGCAAGGAAGTCCCAAGTGGGGAGCGGTGATCGCAGCGAAAGAATCCGCACTTATAACTATCCTCAGGGCAGAGTTTCAGACCATCGCATCGGCATGACGCTCTACAAGCTGGAATATTTTTTAGACGGCGACATTAACGAGATGATTGACGCTCTAAACACCAGTGCGCAGGCGGAACTGCTCAAGAAGGTGGATGCATGAGCAGCACAATTAAAGAAGCCCTGCAGAGGGCTTCTTTTTGCCTGCAACGAGCCGGTTGCGGAAACCCCGTCGGCGAGGCGGCAGCGCTGTTAGCTGCCAGTTTGGGAGTAACGCGTGCATGGCTCTACGCTCATGGGGAGGAAAAGCCTGAAGCAGCAGAGTTGCAGCATTACTTTGCCTGGGTGGCCAGGCGAGCCGACGGCGAACCGTATGCCTATTTAACAGGCGAAAAAGAATTTATGAGTCTGTCGTTTCTTGTGACGCCGGCTGTGTTAATCCCTCGTCCCGAAACGGAACTTTTGGTGGAGACGGCGGTGCGCGAATTAAAGGGCAGAGAAAATTTGCGCATTCTTGATCTGGGAACGGGCAGCGGTGCAGTGGCTATCAGTATCGCAGTGCTCTTGCCGGAGTCAGAAGTGGTGGCAGTTGACATCTCCCCGGCAGCTTTGCATGTTGCGACACAAAATGCTGCCCGCCACGGAGTAACAAACAGGGTACGCTTTCTGGCAGGAGATTTGTATGCGCCGGTGTGCGGGGAAAGGTTTGACGCTATAGTCAGCAATCCGCCTTATATTTCCTCCACTGATATTGAAACGCTAGAGCGGGATGTAAAAGATTTTGAGCCCCGTTTGGCTTTAAGCGGCGGCCCTGATGGACTTAATTTTTACAGGCGCTTGACGGCTGAATTAGCTCTGCTGGCCGCCCCTCCCGCGTTGCTGCTCTTTGAGGTCGGCTACCGACAGTCTGAGGCTGTGGCAGCTCTCTGCTATGCCGCCGGCTATAAGAATATTAGCCAGCTTAACGATTTAGCCGGTATTCCCCGCATTATCCTGGCTAAGCCGGCAGGGACGGCATAACTCTCTTTGTCAGCTGTCATTTTAGGGCTTGCCCGGTGGAGGTAATAGTTAGCTGGCCATGCTTGACTCCTTTTACGCCCACAAGACGATCTGCCACTTCCCGGGCTTTTCCTGCCGGTCCTTTAATCACCAGTACTTCCAAGCAGTTGTGGTGATCCAAATGGACATGGGTGGTCGCAAGAACCAGCTCATGCCAGTTATGCTGCAGTTCAGTGAGCAGATGACTTAGCCCTCGCACATGGTGGTCATAAACGAGCGTAATCGTTCCAGCCACTTCCTGGTTTTCGTCTTCCCACTCCATTTCCACCAGCCGGTTGCGAATCAGATCCCTTACAGCCTCGGAACGGTTAACGTAGCCGCTAGCCACAATTTTCTTGTCAAACATTTTCAGTAACTGCTCATTCATCGAAACGCCAAAACGAACTAGTTCTGTCACCAGTCAGCCTCCTTCTTAACAATCTGCATCACTAGTTTCTCCCTGAACATGCAAATTCCTTTAGTTGTTCCCGACTTACCGCACGCCAATAAAAGGGCGTGTTTTTTTGTGGAAATTATCTTCTTCTCTGGTTTAGGACATGTAAATTTTGGCAATAATATGTACAGGAAGATGAGGAGGTAAGATGATGCAGCTCAAAAAGGTTAATCTTTGTGGAGTTAATACACATAAATTGCCTTTCCTCTCTGCTGCACGGATCAAAGAATTGTTTAATAAAAAGGCAGAGGGAGATCAGGATGTGCGCCAGGAGCTGATTAATGGCAATTTGCGTCTTGTCCTAAGCATCCTCCAGCGGTTTAAAAACCGTGGTGAAAATTTGGATGATCTTTTTCAGGTGGGCTGCATTGGCTTGATAAAAGCGGTCGATAATTTTTCGCTGGAGCATAATGTCAACTTCTCAACTTATGCGGTACCAATGGTTATCGGGGAAATCAGACGCTATTTGCGTGACAACAATGCGCTTCGGGTTAGCAGGTCGCTGAAAGTGTTGGCTCAGAAGGCGCAACAAATACGCGAAAAATTAACTGGCAAGTTGTTGCGGGAGCCGACAATCGGTGAAATTGCTCAGGAATTAGGCGTTACACCTGAAGAAGTGGTGTTTGCTTATCAAACTTTAAATGAGCCAATTTCGCTGCACGAACCGGTGTTTCAGGATGCCAGCGACCCTGTTTATGTGCTGGATCTAGTGAGTGATAAAAAATGCAGCGCCGAGTTGTGGGTGGAAGATCTCACCTTGCGCCAAGCACTGACAACTTTGACTAAAAGAGAGCGAAAAATTTTGGAAGATCGTTTCTTTGACGGGAGAACTCAGATGGAGATTGCGGCTGAAATCGGCATTTCTCAGGCACAAGTCTCCCGGATTGAAAAGGCTGCGCTCCGCCAGGTGCGCCGTTGCCTGCAAGGGCAAGGAGGCAAGGAAAATGCAGAGGCGTAAAATACTTTTAGTTGTGCTGACAGGAGTGTTGTTGCTTTCAGTCTTAACTTTCGGGGCGCCTGAGGGCAAGGAAACGCCTGAAGATTTCCTGCGGCTGCACGTACGAGCCCACAGTGACGCACCATTCGACCAATTTTTGAAATATCAGGTGCGAGATGCAGTGCTGACAGTCTTGGCGGATCACTTGGCGGCGGCCGACAATTTGCAGGCAGCCGGTGCCAAGGTCGATCAGTCACTGCCGGAGGTGCTCCTTGCGGCGCAACAGGTTGTCAGGCAAGCCGGCTACGATTATCCGGTCAGAGCCTCCCTTGGCGAGGCTGATTTTCCCACACGGCTTTACGGCGGCCAAGTTTACCGGGCAGGACGTTATCAGGCATTGCAGATTTATCTTGGCGAAGGGCTAGGCAAAAACTGGTGGTGTGTGTTATTTCCACCACTCTGTTTTGTGGGAGTGGCTTCAGAGAAAGCAATACCACAACCTGGGCAGGCAACTCCCCCACCGCCTAGGTCTCGTCTGATAGAATGGTGGCGGCAGCTTCGTGACTAAGGTTTTTTGCGGTGTCAAAGCAGATGGTAGATGCTATTTTTAGGGCAGAAAAGTCAAGATAATTCCCCTCCATTGGAGGGGAATTAGGCGGCTATTTTCAGAGTAGACACCTATGCCCCTAAAGACGAGGGCACCATCAGAAGGATGAAAATGCGCCACAGCAGGCCCTCACCCTAGCCCTCACCCATTGCTAGATGTCGGAGGTCAGATGTCGGACTCGTTTGAATCGGCGAAATAGCCGATTCACAGACACCAATGGGAGAAGGGAACATTTATGCCCACGCTCGTACCATGTAGGGGCGGGTTTCAAACCCGCCCAAGCAGATGGAAGATGCTTTTTACAGGGCAGGCAATTTTCAGGGTAGATACCCATGCCCCCACAAAGACGAGGGCACCATCAGAAGGATGAAAATGCGCCCCAGCAGGCCCTCACCCTAGCCCTCACCCATTGCTAGATGTCGGAGGTCAGATGTCGGACTCGTTTGAATCGGCGAAATAGCCGATTCACAGACACCAATGGGAGAAGGGAACATTTATGCCCACGCT